>Ga0310345_10000731_pt1 | contig 43750 bp, 37 predicted proteins | sample HC15DNA20500_MG_FD_204667 | JGI IMG/M metagenome (GOLD analysis project Ga0310345, IMG submission 204667) | Marine microbial communities from station ALOHA, North Pacific Subtropical Gyre - HC15-DNA-20-500_MG | ecosystem: Environmental > Aquatic > Marine > Oceanic | place: Pacific Ocean: North... | reverse complement strand
GCCGGAGCCGGGTGCAGAACTGCAATGGGTCAATTCGCCCGCGCTTTCGGCACTTGTGATGCCGCCCCTCGATGTGCCGCTGGCCGCAGCATTGCAGCGCCATCTAAAAAAGCGCGATTAGGGCAGGATAGGGGGTTGCCAAGCCCTGAAGGCGCTTCTAAAGGCGCCACTCCAACGCACCCGTAGCTCAGCTGGATAGAGCATCAGACTACGAATCTGAGGGTCGGACGTTCGAATCGTTCCGGGTGCGCCATTTTCCCACATCGCTGTTTTTGCGCTTTGCTGCAGGCTCTTGGCGTCTGCGTAACCACGCTGCGATTCCTGTCGAATAGGTATACGGAAGCCGCAGGGCGCAAGCCTTGGGCGTTGCGGATTTCAGGCACTTGGTCCTATAGCGGCGCTTGGCAGCGCCCTTGAACCGGCGTGCCGCCCAGACATGTGCCCTCCCCAGGCTGCCAGACAAGGAACACCGCATTGGCCCAACCTGCCAAGCCGCGCGCAACCAAGGCGACGAAGGCCCCAACTGCCGCCAAGGCCGCGCCCGCCGCCGCTCCTGCAACCGCTCCAGAGGATGAAGCGACCTTCGCGCTGCGGAGCCTCCAGCAGGCCCACGCGAACAACAAGCGCTTCGATGCAAGCGATGAGGAATTGCTGCACTTCTACGAGCAGATGGTGCTGATTCGCCGCTTCGAGGAAAAGGCCGGCCAGCTCTATGGCCTCGGTCTGATCGGCGGTTTCTGCCACCTCTACATCGGGCAGGAGGCAGTCGCCGTCGGCCTGCAGTCGGCCCTCAAGGAAGGCCACGACAGCGTCATCACCGGCTACCGCGACCATGGCCACATGCTGGCTTACGGCATCGATCCCAAGGTGATCATGGCCGAACTGACCGGGCGCGGTGCGGGCATTTCGCGCGGCAAGGGCGGGTCGATGCACATGTTCTCGACCGACCACAAGTTTTACGGCGGCCACGGCATCGTCGGCGCGCAGGTCCCGCTGGGTGCCGGCCTTGCCTTCGCGCACAAGTATCGCGGCGACGGCGGCGTGTGCATGGCCTATTTCGGCGACGGCGCGGCCAACCAGGGCCAGGTCTACGAAACCTTCAACATGGCTGCCCTCTGGCAGCTGCCCATCGTCTTCGTGGTCGAGAACAACGGCTACGCCATGGGCACCGCGGTCAAGCGCGGTTCCGCTGAAACGCACTTCCACCGCCGCGGCACGGGCTTCCGCATCCCCGGCATGGACGTCAACGGCATGGACGTGCTTGAAGTGCGCGCCGCTGCCGAGGTTGCGCTGAACTATGTCCGCGCGGGCAATGGCCCGGTGCTGATGGAGCTCAACACCTATCGCTATCGCGGGCACTCGATGTCGGACCCGGCGAAGTACCGCAGCCGCGAGGAAGTGCAGGAAATGCGCGACCATCACGATCCTATCGAAGGCGCCAAGCGCGACCTGTTGCTGCGCGGTGTGAGCGAGGACAGGATCAAGGAGATCGACAAGCGCATCCGCCAGGTTGTCGCCGAAGCCGCCGATTTTGCCGAAAGCTCGCCCGAGCCGGCGCCGGCCGAACTCTATACCGACGTGCTGGTGGGGACCTACTGACATGGCGATTGATCTGAAGATGCCCGCGCTTTCCCCGACGATGGAGGAAGGCACGCTTGCCAAGTGGCTGGTGAAGCCCGGCGACACCGTGAAATCCGGCGACATCATCGCCGAGATCGAGACCGACAAGGCCACGATGGAATTCGAGGCGGTCGACGAAGGCGTGATCGGCGAACTCAAGGTTGCCGAAGGTACCGAAGGCGTGAAAGTCGGCACAGTGATCGCCACGATCAGCGGCGATGATGAACCGGCTGCCCCCGCACCGGCTCCGGCTCCAGTCGCCGCCCCGGCACCTGCACCTGCACCGGTTGTCGTGGCTGCACCGCCGCCGCTTCCGACCCCGGTTGCCGCGCCCGTCGCTGCGGTTCCCGTCGGCACTGCCATGACCCCCACCACCGTTCGCGAAGCGCTGCGCGATGCGATGGCCGAGGAAATGCGCGCCGACGACCGCGTGTTCGTGATGGGCGAGGAAGTCGCCGAGTACCAGGGCGCCTACAAGGTCACGCAGGGCCTGCTCGAGGAATTCGGGCCGCGCCGCGTGATCGACACCCCGATCACCGAATACGGGTTTGCCGGTATCGGCACGGGCGCCGCCATGGGCGGCCTGCGTCCGGTGATCGAGTTCATGACGTTCAACTTCGCCATGCAGGCGATTGACCACATCATCAACTCGGCGGCCAAGACCAACTACATGTCCGGCGGCCAGATGCGCTGCCCGATCGTGTTCCGCGGCCCCAACGGCGCCGCAAGCCGCGTCGGCGCGCAGCACAGCCAGAACTATGCGCCGTGGTACGCCTCGGTCCCCGGCCTCGTCGTCATCGCGCCGTACGACTCGGCGGACGCAAAGGGCCTGCTCAAGTCGGCGATCCGCAGCGAAGACCCGGTCGTGTTCCTCGAGAACGAGCTGGTCTATGGCCGCACCTTCGATGTCCCGGCGCTCGATGACTACACCGTGCCGATCGGCAAGGCCCGCACCATGCGCGCGGGCCGCGATGTGACCATCGTCAGCTATTCGATCGGCGTGGGCCTCGCGCTCGAAGCCGCGGAGAAGCTCGCGGCGGAAGGTATCGAAGCCGAAGTCATCGACTTGCGCACGATCCGCCCGCTCGACAAGGCGGCCGTGCTCGAAAGCCTTTCGCGCACCAACCGCATGGTCGTGGTCGAGGAAGGCTTCCCGGTCTGCTCCGTCGCCTCGGAGATCATTGCCATCGCGATGGAGGAAGGCTTCGACCATCTCGACGCTCCGGTCCTGCGCGTCTGCAACGAAGACGTGCCGCTGCCTTACGCCGCCAACCTCGAAAAGCTCGCGCTGGTCGATACCGCGCGGGTGATCGCGGCGGTCAAGAAGGTCTGCTACCGCTGAGTTCACCGGATCTCGAACTGAGCCCACCCGAAAGGCTCGCGGTGCTCTACGCGCCGCGGGCCTTTCAGGCTTTGTGGGAGGGGTTCCTCCTGCTCGACAGGCGGCTCGCCGATGCCGCGAAGGAAGGGCGCGATCCGCTGATGATCCAGCTTCGCCTTGCCTGGTGGCGCGACCGGTTTGATCAGCCTGCCGCCGAATGGCCGCAAGGCGAACCGCTGCTGGCCAAGCTGACAGCGTGGGATGCCGAACGCGAGGCACTGCGTGGCATCGTCGATGGCTGGGAAGCGCGCATTGTCGGCGAGGATGGCGGAGCCGAACTGGGTCGCGCGCGGGTCGAAGCCGTTTGCGCCTTGGCCCGGCTGAGCGGCGCGAAGATCGATGATGACCTTCGGCAAGCCGCTGCCGAGTGGCTGGGTATCGAGCCGCCCAAGCGCCGCGCGCCGATCCTTCCCGGGGTGATGCGCCCGCTCGCGATCCTGCGCGGCATGGCGCTGCGCGAAGCGGCGGGTCGTCCGGGCGGGCCATGGCGCGATTTCCTCGCGATCCTGCGGCTAGGCCTGCTCGGCCGCTAGAACTCGCGCCAAATCGGCAGGACTTGCCCCTGCCGCGCCCGCGCTTTGCAGCCTAACCTAGGAGTATTACCTAGGAGGCTCGGCATGAACCGAATGCTCGTTGGCGCGCTGGGCGCCTTGTTGCTCGTGGCTTCGGGCCTGTTCTGGTGGCAGGGACGTGCCGCAGTCACCCCGCCTGCTGCGCCGAGCCAACTCGCGCTCGCATCCGCGGCCCCTGCCGACGAAGCGCTGCCGGATTCCGACGCTGGCGATGCGGTCGGCCCCGGCCTGCCCGAAGCCAGCGAGCAAACGCGCGAACAGAAGCGCTTCGACCGCCTCGACAAGAACCGCGACGGCAAGATCACCCGCACCGAAATGCTCAGCCCGCGCGTCAAGGACTTCCGCAAGCTCGATGTCGACGGCAACAACCTGCTGACCTTCGACGAATGGGCCGTCGCCACCGACAACAAGTTCAAGGGTGCGGACAAGAACGGCGATGGCAGCCTGACGCGCGAGGAATTCGCGACTACCAAGCAGAAGAAAGCGAAAAAGCCGGCCTGCAAGTGCTGACTGGGTTCAGGCAGAGTCACGGAGGAAGCAGAGAGGCGCGTAGAAAGAAACAGGCAAGCGCCGCAGGCTTTCTGGAATCCGCTTCCACCACACCAAAAATGGATGTCAGAAAGCGGCTGTGCCGCAAACGCACCTTCTCTGCGTCTTTCTTCTTCCTCCGCTTCTCTGCGTGAACCCTCCTAAACCACCCCGGGCAGCCACGCCGCCAGATCGGCCTTGGCGCGTGCCGTATAGGCTTCCTTGCGCTGCTTCTTCTTCGTCGAAGGATTGGGCGGCGGAAACAGGCCGAAGTTGACGTTCATAGGCTGATAGGTCTCGGCCTCCGCATCGCCTGTGATATGCGCGAGTAGCGCGCCGAGCGCAGAGGTGCGCGGCGGGGCGGACCAGTCCCGCCCGGCCACTTCAGCCGCCGTCATCAACCCCGCCAGCAGACCCACCGCACCGCTTTCGACGTAGCCTTCGCAGCCGGTGATCTGCCCGGCAAAGCGGATATGCGGCGCAGACTTCAAGCGCAGCTGGCGATCGAGCAAGGTCGGCGAATTGAGGAAAGTGTTGCGGTGCAGGCCCCCAAGCCGTGCAAACTCGGCCTGTTCCAGCCCGGGGATCGTGCGGAACACGCGGACTTGTTCGGCATGCTTCAGCTTGGTCTGGAAGCCGACCATGTTCCACAAGGTGCCGAGCTTGTTGTCCTGCCGCAGCTGCACCACGGCATAGGGCCAGCGGCCGTTCGGATGTTCCGCGGTTGCCCAGTGGGGATTGTCGAGTCCGACGGGCTTCATCGGCCCAAAGCGCAAGGTTTCCACCCCGCGCGCGGCCATGACTTCGATCGGCATGCAGCCGTCGAAGTAGGGCGTGTTCGCTTCCCACTCCTTGAACTCGGTCTTGTCGCCGGCGAGCAGTTCCTCACGGAAGGCTTCGTACTGCGCGCGAGTCATCGGGCAATTAATGTAGTCGCGCCCGTCGCCGCCCATTGCCAGCGAGGCTTCGGCGCCCTTGTCCCAGCGCGAGGCCATCCAGGCGACGTCCATGTCGATGCTGTCGCGGTAGACGATGGGGGCGATGGCATCGAAAAAGGCAAGGCTTTCCGCGCCCGTTGCCGCGCCGATGCTGGAGGCGAGGGCGGGGGCCGTCAGCGGTCCGGTCGCGACGATGGTGAGGCCGTCCGTCGGCAGCACGTCGACCCGCTCGCGCACGATCTCTAATGTCGGCTGCGCGGCGAGCATGGCCTCGACTTCCGCCGAGAACACATCCCGGTCCACCGCGAGCGCAGACCCTGCCGGCACGCGCGCCTTCTCCGCCGCCGCCATGAGCAGGCTGCCGCACTGGCGCATCTCGTAGTGGAGCAGGCCGACGGCATTCTTCTCGTCATCGTCGGACCGGAAGGAGTTGGAGCAGACGAGTTCGGCCAGCCCCGCGCCATTATGTGCCGCCGTGCTGTCGCCGCCGCCCCGCATTTCCGAAAGCCGCACGCGGATGCCGCGCCGCGCGAGCTGCCACGCGGCCTCGCTCCCGGCCATGCCGCCGCCGATGATGTGTACCTGATGCGTCATAAGCGCCGCATTGGCATTGCGTCACCTGCGCGGCAAGCCCTAGGGACATGGTCTCAAGGGAAGGGGGAAACCCACCCCCAACCCCTCCCGCAAGCGGGAGGGGAGTCAAAGGCACTCCTTGCTCCCCTCCCGCTTGCGGGAGGGGAGCAAGGAGTGCCAAGCGCGACGCGGGAGTATGACTGACTTATGCCAGAACGCGCCTTGATCGAACAGCGCCCGTGGCTGCTGGCCAGCCTGATCGCGGGGATCAGCTACTGGTTCGTCGCGGGCAGCGCGATCCCGGGGCTCTACCTCATTCTGTGGAAGGGCGCGGGTGTCGGCCTGCTCGCTGTTTACGCATGGCGCCATCACCCGGTGGCGGACGCACACCACATCGCGCTTGTCATGGCCCTTGGCTCGCTCGGCGACATGATTCTTGAAGTGGACCTTACCTTCGGCGCCCTGGCGTTCCTGCTCGGGCACCTCTTTGCCATTGCGCTTTACCTCAAGCACCATCGCCGCGTGATGAACCCGGCGGAGCGCCTGACAACTGCCGGTCTGCTGCTGGCCATGCCCATCGCGAGCTTCGCGCTGACCGGTCGCCCGGAGGTCGCTTTGTACGCTCTGGGTCTCGGCGGAATGACAGCGGCCGCCTATGCCAGCGACTTCCCGCGCAGCCGCGTGGCGCTGGGCGCGGCGATGTTTGCGGTGTCCGACCTGCTGATTTTCGCGCGCATGGGGCCAATGGCGGAAAGCGCGGTGCCGCACTTGCTGGTCTGGCCGCTCTACTATTTCGGCCAGTTCCTGATTACCGTTGGTGTGATTGGCGCGCTGCGGCGAAGAGGCGCGTTTAACGCGCCCTAGGCATCAGGGCAGGATCACCGCCCCATCCGCATCGCGCGCCAGCGGCCTATGCGCCGTCACCGCAGACAGCGGCAGGGGCGCGTAGATATGCGGAAACAGCTGCCCCCCGCGCGATGGCTCCCATTTCACCGCAGTGCCCAGTGCTGACAGATCGACCGCTGCCACATGCAGATCATTCTGCCCGGCAAAGTGCTTGTTTACGGTTTCGGTAACCTGTTCTGCGGTAGACAGGTGAATGTAGCCGTCCGCCAGATCGATCGGCGCGCCGAGGAACACGCCGTCCGTGAGCAGCACGTTCATCTGCTCGGCGGTCAGGACCTTGTAGGCCAGAACCTCAAGCTCGCTCACGCTTCAGCTTCCCCCTCCGGCTCGCCTTCTTCCTCGGCCAGACGCACTGCGCTCACCACGTGTTCGTCGCCCGAGACGTTGAACAGGCGCACGCCTGCGCTGCCGCGTCCGATCACGCGCAGCGATTCGAGCGGCAAGCGGATCAGCTTGGCCTGATCGGTGACGAGCATGAGCTGGTCGGCCTGCGTCGCGGGGAAGCTCGCCACCACTGGCCCGTTGCGGGCGATGTTGTCGATATTGGTGATGCCCTGGCCGCCGCGGCCGGTGCGGCGATACTCATAGGCTGAGGACAGCTTGCCATAGCCGTTGGCGCAGACGGTGAGGATGAACTGCTCGCGCGCCTGCAGTTCGGCCATGCGCTCGGCGCTGATCGCGGGTTCGCCTTCCTTCTCGCCCTTCCACGGCGCGAAGCGGACATATTCCTCGCGTTCCTCGGCGCTGGTGCCGACGCGGTGGAGGATCGAAAGCGAGATGACCTCGTCGTCGCCTTTGAGCGTCATGCCGCGCACGCCGGTCGAGGTGCGGCTCGTGAATTCGCGCACTTCATCGCCGGCAAAGCGGATCGCCTTGCCGCTGCGGGTGGCGAGCAACACGTCGTCGCTGGGTTCGAGCAGCGCGACACCGATCAGCCGGTCGTCGTCGCCTTCCTCGAACTTCATCGCGAACTTGCCATTGGTCGGGATATTGGCGAAGGCGTCCATCGCATTGCGGCGAACGTTGCCCTTGGCCGTTGCGAACACGACCGAAAGTTTACCCCATTCCGCCTCGTCCTCGGGCAGCGGGAGCACGGTGGCGATGGTCTCGCCCGCGTCCAGCGCCGGGAGCAGGTTGATCATCGGCCGCCCGCGCGTGGTCGGCCCGCCTTCAGGCAGGCGCCAGACCTTGAGGCGATAGACCTTGCCCGCGGTCGAGAAGAACAGCACCGGCGTGTGGGTGCTGGTGACGAACATTGTCGCCACCGCATCCTCTTCCTTGGTCGCCATGCCGCTGCGGCCCTTGCCGCCCCGGTTCTGCGCGCGGAAGGTGGAGAGCGGTGTGCGCTTGATATAGCCGTCGAGGGTGATCGTGACGACCATGTCCTCGCGCTCGATCAGGTCCTCGTCTTCGATACCGTCGGCCGCTGCCGCGATCTCCGAGCGGCGCGGCGTGGCGTAGGCATCGCGCACCGCGACGAGTTCCTCGCGCATCACCGCATAGAGCTTCTCACGGTCGGCGAGGATCGCGAGGTATTCGGCGATGGCCTTGGCCAGAACCTCAAGCTCGCTTCCGATCTCATCGCGGCCCAGCGCGGTGAGGCGGTGGAGGCGCAGATCAAGGATGGCGCGGACTTGCGTCTCGCTCAGGCGGTAGCTGCCGCCGTCACCTCCCAGTGCCTCGTCCTCAATCGCCTCGACGAGGCGGATGTAGGGCGCGATCTCGCCGATCGGCCATTCGCGTGCCAGCAGCGTCTCGCGGGCGAGGGCGGGGTTGGCTGACGCGCGGATGATCCGCACCACTTCATCGAGGTTCGACACCGCGACGACAAGGCCGAGCAGGATATGCGCCCGGTCGCGCGCCTTGTTCAGCTCGAACTTGGTGCGGCGGGAAATGACCTCCTCGCGGAACTGGACGAAGGCCTCGATGATATCGCGCAGGCCCAGGATTTCCGGACGCCCGCCCCGGATCGCCAGCATGTTGGCCGGGAAGTTCGATTGCGCGGGCGTGTTGCGCCAGATCTGGTTGAGCACGACTTCGGGCGTCGCATCGCGCTTGAGGTCGATGACCACGCGCACGCCTTCGCGGTTCGATTCGTCGCGGATGTCCGAGATGCCCTCGATCCGCTTGTCCTTGGCGGCTTCGGCGATCTTCTCGACCAGGCTGTTCTTGCCGACCTGATAGGGAATCGAGGTGAGCACGATGGACTTGCGGCCATCGCCGCGCCCGCCCTTGGTATCCTCGATCTCGTGCCGCGCGCGCATCACGATCGAGCCGCGGCCTTCGGTATAGGCCTTGCGCGCACCGCTCGCGCCGAGGATCAGCGGGGCGGTCGGGAAGTCAGGCCCGGGGATGATCTGGATCAGCTCGTCCGTGGTGATCGCCGGGTTCGCCATATAGGCAAGGCAGCCGTCAATCACTTCGCCGAGGTTGTGCGGCGGAATGTTGGTCGCCATGCCGACCGCGATGCCGCCCGCGCCGTTGACGAGAAGGTTGGGAAAGCGCGCCGGGAGGACTTGCGGCTCGTTCTCCGAACCGTCGTAGTTGGGCTGGAAATCGACCGTATCCTTGTCGATGTCCGCGAGCAGGCTATCTGCCACTTTGGCGAGGCGCGCTTCGGTATAGCGCATCGACGCCGGCGGATCGGGGTCCATCGAGCCGAAGTTGCCCTGCCCATCGATCAGCGGCAGGCGCATCGACCAGTCCTGCGTCATGCGCGCGAGCGCGTCGTAGATCGCGCTGTCGCCGTGCGGGTGGTACTTGCCCATGCAATCGCCGACGATGCGCGCGGACTTGCGATAGGCCTTGGTCGAGGTGAAGCCGTTCTCGTGGCTGGTCCACAGGATGCGGCGGTGGACGGGCTTCAGGCCGTCGCGCACATCAGGGAGCGCGCGGCTCACGATCACGCTCATCGCGTAATCGAGGTAGCTCGTCTTCATTTCATCGACGATGTCGATCCGCTGGAACTCGTGGTCCGGCAGCGGAGCAGGCGGGTCGATCAGGCCAGTATCATCGCTCACGTCGGTTGGTTTTTCGCTTCGTTACGGGAATGTGTCCGCACTAGGCCAAAGCCCCGCCAAACGCCAGAAAATGGCCTCCGCGCAGCCGCCTTATCCACATATGTAAGTGCGGATAGGCGGCTTTCCTGAACAATGAGACGAATTGGTATTCAATCGGCGTTCAACCGGTGGGTTCCATAGCAGCAAGGCGTTGCCAAGGCGCCGATTTCGCGCCAGAGGTTCCGCGCGGTGGAAGTGTGAAACAAGTCCGTTCTGCCGGTGTTTTGGGATATGGCCCATGGCAGGACAAAGCAGGGGACCGATGCGGTCCGATGCGGTGTGGCCAGGAGGAGATGAAGTGATGCGGGGTAATGCAATGAAGTTTGTGGCCGCTCGGGCTGCGCTGGCCGTCGCGCTTTCGACGGGTCTTGTCGCAGGTGGCGCGCTGCTGGGCGCTGCGCCCGCCATTGCAAAGGAAAAGGAAGCCCCCAAGGGCGGCACCTATTCCAAGGAATTCATCGCGGTTGCCGGTCCGGTGCAGAAGCTGGTGCAGGATGCGCAGGCCGCCAAGGCCAAGGGCACGCCCGACGCGCAGATCAAGGCAACGCTGGGCGGAGCCGCCGATGCCGTCGCCAAGGCCGAAGCTGCGGCCAAGACCGGGCAGGACAAGCTCGCCGCCGGCCAGTTCGCGGTGCAGCTCGGCGGCTTCCTCGATGACAACGCGATGCGCTCGCGCGGCATCAAGAACATGCTCGACAGCGGGCTGCTCGAGCCGGAGAAGGTCCCCACCTTCAACTTCTATCTGGGCAACTTCGCCTATGCCGCGAAGGACTACCAGGGCGCAATCGATCCGCTGACCAATGCGATCAAGGGCAATGTCACGGAAGATGCGGCAGCGGAAATGCTTGCCGATTCCTACACGCAGCTCGGCAAGCCCGCTGAAGGCATCGCTGCGCTCAAGACGGCGTACGATGCCCGCAAGGCGGCCAACGGCACCGTGCCGGACAGCTGGTACACGCGTGCCAAGATCATCGCCTACAAGGCCAAGCTGGGCCCGCAGGCAATCGAATGGTCGACGCTTGAAGTGGCCGCGCAGCCCACTTCGCTGAATTGGCTCGGCGCCGGTCAGCTTGCCCGTGAGTTCGGCGGCTTCGGCAAGGAAGAGTCGCTCGATCTCGGCCGTCTGTTCCTGCGCAGCGGCGCTCTCGACAACGACAAGCAGTACGTCGCGCGCGAATTCATCGAATATGTCCAGGCTGCGGACCCGCGCCGTCTGCCGGGCGAGACGGTGAAGGTGATCGAGCTTGGCCTCTCGAAGGGTGCACTCGAAGCGAACGACATGTTCGTCAGCGATTCGCTCACGCAGGCCAAGGGCCGCATCGCGGCGGACAAGGCCTCGCTCGTCGGTCTCGAAAAGGATGCTCGCGCTGCGGCCGACGGCAAGCTCGCGGTCGCCACGGCGGATGCCTATCTGTCTTATGACAACCCGGCCAAGGCCGAGGAACTCTATCAGCTCGCCATCACCAAGGGCGGTGCGTTCGACATGGACCGGGCGGAAACCCGCCTCGGCATCGCGCAGCTCGATCAGGACAAGTTCGATGCGGCCAAGGCCAGCTTCGCCAAAGTCGGCGGCGTGCGTGCACCGCTCGCCAAGTTGTTTATGGTCCTGGCGGATCAGAAGGCCAAGCCCTGATCGGCTGACCGCCTGACGGCAAACAAGAAGGGCGGCCTCGCAAGGGGCCGCCCTTTCTGCATTCGCTTGGCATCGTGTCTTACTGCACTTCGAGAAACTCGCCCGAGTCCTCATCCAGCACGTGCAGAATTCCATCCGAGATCGCGAAGAACGCGCCGCGCAGCCTCAGTTCGCCCGCGGCTTCCTTGCGGCGCACGCAGGGGAAAGTGCGCAAGTTGGCGAGGCTGACCTTGACGCCGGCCTGCTCCATCGCGCGCTCGGCACTCCGGCCGCTGGTGCCGTGGGCGTGAACAACGCCGTCGCGTGCAGGGCCGAGCAGACCGATCCAGTCATTGATGAAGCCGCCTTCACCCGGCTCGGTGCCTTCGAGCTCCTGCGTCAACGCCGCGCGGCAGCCGCCGCACATGCCGTGGCCAAGCACGACGATCTTGCGCACCTTGAGCACCTGCACCGCGAATTCGAGCGCGGCGGAGACGCCGTGGTAGCCGGGCGAGGTCTCGAACGGCGGCACCAGCGCGGCCACGTTGCGCACCACGAACATCTCGCCTGGATCAGTATCGAAGATCTGTGCCGGATCGACGCGGCTGTCCGAACAGGCGATCACCATCACCGGCGGTTCCTGTCCCTCGCGCAGCTGGTGCCAGCGTTCGAGGCGCGGGGTCCAGCCGTTCGTGCGGAAGCGGCGGTAGCCATCGATCAGATGGTCGAGCTCGGGGGAGAAAGGTCTGGCCATGCCCGACCTGTTGCCGCCTACGAATGCATCTTTCAAGTCATGCTTCATGCGCCTATCTGAACCGCCATGAACGAACAGTCCCCGATTGCCGCGCCGGAGCGTCCGGCCCGCATCCGCAAGCCCGATTGGATCCGGGTCAAGGCCCCCGTCAGCAAGGGTTACGAGGAAACCCGCGGGCTGATGCGCAGCCTTGGCCTCAACACGGTGTGCGAGGAAGCGGCCTGTCCGAACATCGGCGAGTGCTGGACCAAGAAGCACGCCACGGTGATGATCCTCGGCGATGTCTGCACGCGCGCCTGTGCGTTCTGCAACGTCAAGACCGGCATGCCGCGCAAGGTTGATCTGAACGAGCCCGCGCATGTCGCCGAGGCGGCGGCGAAGATGGGGCTGGAGCACATCGTGATCACCTCGGTCGACCGCGACGATCTGCCCGATGGCGGGGCAGGGCAATTCGTGAAGGTGATCGAGGCCCTGCGCGCGGCCACGCCGAACACCACGATCGAGATTCTGACGCCCGATTTCCGCGGCAAGATGCGCGCGGCAGTCGAGGCGATCATGGCCGCCGGGCCGGACGTCTACAACCACAACCTCGAAACCGTGCCTCGGCTTTACCCGACGATCCGCCCCGGTGCGCGATACTACGCCTCTCTGCGGCTGCTGGAGGAAGTGAAGCACCACGATCCGCGCGTGTTCACCAAGTCGGGCGTCATGCTCGGGCTTGGCGAGGCGCGGCTCGAAGTGCACCAGGTGATGGACGACATGCGCTCGGCCGGGATCGATTTTCTGACCATGGGCCAGTACCTCCAGCCGACGCCCAAGCACGCGCCAGTGATCGATTTCGTGACCCCGCAGGCTTTCGCGGCTTATGGTGCGATCGCCCGCGCCAAGGGCTTCCTGCAGGTCGCCTCTACCCCACTGACGCGTTCCAGCTACCACGCGGGCGAAGATTTTGCCGAAATGCGTGCCGCCCGCGATGCCCAGCTCGCCAAGGCGGCCGCGAGGGTCTGACGCCCAGTGCCGGTCATCAACCAGCAGCGCCATCTGCAGTGGTCGGCCGAGGAAATGTACGACCTCGTCGCCGACGTGAAGCGCTATCCTGAGTTCCTTCCGTGGGTCGTGGCGACGCGGATCAAGTCGGACAGCGAGACCGAGATGGTGGCCGACATGATGGTCGGCTTCTCGGCCCTGCGCGAGAAGTTCACCTCGCGCGTCCACAAGGACCGCCCGCGCCGCATTGCGGTCGAGTATCTTGACGGTCCGCTCAAGCGGCTGTCCAACACGTGGCAGTTCAACGTGGCGGAAGATGGCGGCTGCGTGATCGACTTCAATGTCGATTTTACCTTCCGCAGCGCGATCTTCGAAAAGCTTGCCGGCCAGTATCTCGACCGCGCCTTCCGCAAGATGGTCGCCGCGTTCGAGACGCGCGCGGAAAAGCTCTACGGCAGCAAGAGCTCGAGCGCGACCAGCGCCGCCTGAAGCCGCACTTCGGCGCGGGTCTTTGCCGTTTCGAACACTTTCAGTTCGGCATTCACCGCCTCGGGATCTTCGCCACGCTCCGCCTTGGCGAAAACGACGGTGCCCACCGGCTTCTGTTCGCTGCCGCCATCCGGCCCGGCAATCCCGGTGATCGCCACCGAGACCTGCGCACGGGAATGCTTGAGCGCGCCTTGCGCCATCGACCAGGCGACCGCGACCGAGACCGCGCCAAAGGTGTCGATGAGATCGGTCGAGACGCCGAGCATCTCGTGCTTGGCCTCGTTCGAATAGGTGACGAAGCCGCGGTCGACGACAGCGGACGATCCCGCGATCTCGGTCAGCGCCGCCGCGACGAGACCGCCGGTGCAGCTCTCCGCGACCGCAACCATGCGGCCCGCAGCCTTGTTCTCGGCAATCACCCGCGCGGCAAGGGCGGTGAGTTCAGGGGGGAGCAGCGAGTCCATGGGTTCAGGCTGCCGGACAAATGGGAAGGTTGGACTTCTTGCTGGCACCTACCGCGCCGCGAACCTTGGGCTTGTCCGCCAGCACGAGGATAAAGGTGACGAGCTCCGCCGTATTCTCCGGCGGCAGCGGCGAGAGAAGGCGGGCGCCGCGTTCGATGGCCTTGCACTGGCCGGGCTTGATCCCCTTCGTCACCATCGCCGAGACGATGCCTTCCGCAAAAGGCTGCAAGGCCTCGTCTGAGAGGTTCGCGACGACATCCTTCATCTTGTCATCGTTGCCGCCCAGCTTGATGAGGGCAGCCTTCGCTTCCGGCCAGGCCGCACTCTTGCGGGCGGCATAGCGCTGCACCAGCGAGGGGCCTTGCACCGCGAGATACCCTTGCGGTGAAAGCTGCGGGCCGCATGTCTTGATCGCCCCTTCCATCACGACCGGCAACGCATAGGTCACGAGGCTCGTGACTTCCCGCTCGCTGAGGCACACCGGATCCTGCGCGGCAGCAACTTCGGCCATCCCCAACGACGCAAGTGCGGCACCCCACACGATCTTGCGAACCAGCGACATGCCCCGCGCTCCTTCAAGCCTTGGCGATGACGGTGGCCACCGCCTGCGCCGCAATTCCCTCGCCGCGTCCGGTGAAGCCGAGGCGCTCGGTGGTTGTCGCCTTGACGCTCACCGCAGCGATGTCAATTGCGAGAATCGCCGCCAGCCTTGCCCGCATCGCCGCCTTGTGCGGACCGATTTTCGGAGTCTCGCAGATGATCGTGACGTCGATATTGCTGATCACGTAGCCAGCTTCGGCGACCAGCGTTCCGGCATGGGCGAGAAAGCGGTCGGACGAAGCCCCGCGCCACTTGGCATCGGAGGGCGGGAAATGATCGCCGATGTCCCCCGCCGCCACTGCGCCGAGCAGCGCATCGACCAAGGCATGAATTGCGACGTCGGCATCACTATGCCCCGCAAGTCCTTTGGTGTGCTCGATTTTCAGTCCGCAGAGCCAGAGTTCCTCGCCTTCGACGAGGCGGTGGACGTCGTAGCCCATGCCGGTGCGCACGGCGGCAGGTATCATGCTGTCATCCTCCAGATCTTCGGCAAAGGTCACTTTCTTGAGTCGCTCATCGCCGGAAACAAGCGCAACGGCGAGCCCGGCGGCTTCGGCCACAGCGGCATCATCGCCCGCATCGGCAGCGCCGTTCCAGGCGCGGTGAGCGGCGAGGATGGCGTCGAAGCGGAAAGCCTGCGGCGTCTGCACGCGGTAGAGCCCGTCGCGCTCGACGAATTCGCCGCGCAGGCCGTCCGCACCGCGCACAACACTGTCCACCACCGGCAGAACCGGAATGGCGCCGGGCTGGCTGGCCAGCGCTGCGACCAGTGCCGCTATGACGGCTTCCGGCAGATCAGGGCGTGCAGCATCGTGGATCAGTACCGCGGCGGGGGCGTCATCCGCCAGTGCCTCAAGTCCGGCGCGTACCGATCCCTGCCGACTCGCCGCACCATGGACAAACCGCATTCCGGGCACGCCGGTCAGCACTTCGGCCGCAGTCTCTTCCCAATTCGCGGGGATCACGACCACGATCGGTGCAACGCCAGCCTTCGCCAGCGCCTCCACTGAATGGCGGACCAGCGGCTTGCCGCGCCAGATCGCGAACTGCTTGGGCACCGTTCCGCCGGCGCGCAGACCCTGGCCAGCGGCGACGACAACGGCAGCGACGGAAGCGGGTGCAGGCTGGGTCATGCGGCGCCCCTTACAGTCCTTGCCGCAAACCGCGCAATCGACTAAGCGCATGCCTCTTTTTTAGGCAGCCCCCTATGCGTGAACTTCCCGTCCCGCCACAGCTCCCGCCGATCATGGTCGGCCCCGTGCGCATTGCGCAGCCCGTGGTGCTCGCGCCGATGACGGGCGTTTCGGACCTGCCGTTCCGCACGATGGTCCGCCGCTTCGGCTCGGGTCTCAACGTGACCGAGATGATTGCGAGCCCCGCCGCGATCCGCGAGACACGCCAGTCGATCCAGAAGGCGGCGTGGCACCCGACCGAAGAGCCCGTCTCGATGCAGCTGATGGGCAACGAGCCCGCGCAAATGGCCGAGGCCGCGCGCATTTCCGAAGACAAGGGCGCCGCGATCATTGACATCAACATGGGCTGCCCGGTGCGCAAGATCGTCAGCGGCGATTGCGGCTCGGCGCTGATGCGTGACATCCCGCTCGCCACGGCCCTGATCGAGGCGACGGTGAAGGCGGTAAAGGTGCCGGTCACGGTCAAGATGCGCATGGGCTGGTGCCATGACAGCCTGAATGCTCCCGAACTCGCGCGGATTGCGCAGGATCTCGGCGCGCAGATGATCACGGTCCACGGCCGCACCCGAAATCAGATGTACAAGGGCTCCGCGGACTGGGCCTTCGTGCGCCGGGTGAAGGACGCCGTCTCCATCCCGGTCATCGTGAATGGCGATATCTGCGGGATCGACGATGCCGCCATGGCCATCGAGCAGAGTGGCGCGGATGGCCTGATGATCGGGCGCGGGGCCTATGGCAAACCGTGGCTGCTGAGTCAGGTCATGCACTGGCTCGATACCGGGGAGGAGCTTCCGGAGCCGCCCATCGCTGAACAATATGCCGTGATCACAGAGCATTACCATGCAATGCTCGAGCACTATGGCACGGTTACCGGCGTCAACATGGCGCGCAAGCACCTCGGGTGGTACACCAAGGGCCTGCCGGGCTCGGCCGAGTTCCGCAACCGCGTGAACTTCATCGACGACCCCAAGGTCGTCCTCGCCTCGCTCGCCGAATTCTACGCCCGCGCGATTGCAGCCATGGGGGCAGCCCCCGCAATCCGCGCGGCTGCATGAGCGGTCCCGGCGACTGGCGCAAGACCGGCGACGGGCGGCCCGATCCCAAGCGCATTGTCGCCAGTCTGCCGATGGCGGTGTTCACGCTGGCACCGGATCTGACCATCGCCGCTGCCAATCCTGCCGCCGAACAACTGGCCGGGCAGGGGGCTCGCAGGCTGATCGGCAAGGCCGTCGAGGATGTCTTCGCTTTCGAGGAACCCCTGATCCTGCGCCGTCTCGCGGAAGGCGAAGCACAGCTTCTGGCTCGCGACTCGCTCGTCCGCATCCTCGGTGCTCCCGCTCGCCGGATCGACGTCATGACCTCGCCGGTCGCCTACTGCCCGGGCTGGCAACTTCTGGCGCTCAGCGAAGGTGTCGGGGTGGAGGCGCTGTCCGGCGACGGTGGCGGCGCCGGGGCGGGGGAGGGCACGCCGCTGCGTGCGCCCGAAGTCCTCGCGCACGAGATCAAGAACCCGCTCGCGGGCATTCGCGGCGCCGCCCAATTGCTCGGCCGCAAAGTGGGCGATGCGGACCGCGCGCTGACCGACCTCATCACCGGCGAAGTCGACCGCATTGCCAAGCTGGTCGACCAGATGCAGTCGCTTTCCCGCCGGGGCCGCGAGCCCGACAGCCCCTGCAATCTCCACGAAGCCGTGCGGCGCGCACAGGCGGTGGTCGCCGCGGGGCATGGCGGGTTCGTGGTCGAGGAAGAGTTCGATCCCTCGCTCCCGCCCGTCATGGCCAATCCCGATGCGCTGGTGCAGGTGCTGCTCAACCTGTTCACCAATGCGCGTGAAGCCTGCGAAGCAGCGCGCGAGCCGCGCATTGCCGTGCGCACGCGCTTTGCCAGCGGCATCCAGCTCCACGCCGGGCCGGGCGGCAAGCCGCTGCGTCTGCCGATCGAGCTGCGCGTCAGCGACAACGGCCCCGGCATCGATCCGGCCCTGCGCGACCACATCTTCGATCCCTTCGTTACGGGGAAGAAAAACGGGCAGGGCCTCGGCCTCGCGCTCGTCCAGAAGCTGGTGCGCGAGATGAATGGCCGTGTGACGCACGACCGCGATGAAGTGCGCGGTTGGACGCATTTCCGCCTGCACTTGCCCGTTGCCGGAAGCTCAAAGCCATGAAACGCCGCATCCTGCTCGTCGAGGACGACGCCTCCATCGCGCTCGTCATCACCGCCGCACTTGAAGCGGAGGGGTATGACGTCACCCGCTGCGCTTCGATTGCAGATCGCGATGTGGTGCTGGCAGAGAAGCAGTTCGGCCTCATGCTGACCGATGTCGTCCTGACCGATGGCGACGGCATGGAATCGCTTGGCCGCGTCCGCGAGGCGGCGCCGCACATGCCGGTGATCATTCTCTCGGCGCAGAACACGCTCGATACCGCCGTGCGGGCGAGCGATACCGGCGCCTTCGAGTATTTTCCCAAGCCCTTTGATCTCGATGAGCTGGTGCGCACCGTGCAGCAGGCGATCGGCTCCAGCGAAAACGCCGGGCTCGACGATGTGGCCGAAGATGTTGCGCCGGGCCTGCCGCTGGTCGGCCGCAGCCAAGCGATGCAGACGGTCTACCGCATGATCACGCGCGTGCTGCGCAACGATCTGACGGTTCTGATCCTGGGCGAATCCGGCACCGGCAAGGAACTGGTGGCCGAAGCCATCCACCAGCTCGGCAAGCGCAGCGCGGGGCCGTTCATCGCGGTCAACACGGCGGCCATCCCCGGCGATCTCATCGAAAGCGAGCTGTTCGGCCACGAGAAGGGCGCGTTCACCGGCGCCATCACCCGCCGCATCGGCAAGTTCGAGCAGGCGCGGGGCGGCACGCTGTTCCTCGACGAAATCGGCGACATGCCGCTGGAGGCACAGACCCGGCTGCTGCGCGCGCTGCAATCGGGCCGCATCCGCCGCGTCGGCGGGACCGAGGAGATCACCCTCGACTGCCGCATCGTCGCGGCGACCAACCGCGATCTCGAGCCGATGATCGCGGCGGGCACGTTCCGAGAGGACCTCTACTACCGCCTCGCTGTCGTGCCGATCTCGTTGCCGCCCTTGCGCGAGCGGTCGGACGACATCGAGGCGCTGGCCCGTCACTTCCTTGTCCGCGCAGCGGGTGAAGGGCTCCCGCGCCGCCAGCTGACCGCCGCCGGTGCCGCGCTGCTCGCCCGCCAACCTTGGCGCGGCAACGTGCGCGAGCTGCGCAATTTCGTTTACCGGCTTGCGCTGCTCGCCCGCGACGAAGTGATCGACGCCGCCGCCATCGAACCGCTGCTGGCGCAGGACCGTACGCAGCCGCAGCCCGGCCTCGCGGCTCAGGTTCCTGCAGCTGATTTTGCCGAAGCGCTTTCAAGCTGGCTTGCCGAAGAACAGCCCGGCGAAGGCGAGCTCTACAACGCGGCACTGGCAGCTTTCGAGCGCCCGCTGTTTCTCCATGCGCTGGCGGTTACCGGAGGCAACCAGCTGCGCGCTGCGCGTCTGCTCGGGATCAACCGCAACACCTTGCGCAAGCGGCTGTCAGAGCTGGCCATCGATCCTGACGAGGCCGTTTCGCGAGGCTGACGTCACTCCAGGCACCCATGCTGTCTGCCGCACGTAGTTGCCCTTTCGTCGAATCGGCTTGCATTTCTGCAACAGCAGTGTTGTAGATCAGCAACGATGGTTCAGACTGGCAAACGCGGCATGCGGCGCTCGCCCAGGTGGTATCGCCGCCTGCTGGTGTCCATGCGCCGCGCCAACGTATTCCTGCTGCTGGAAATGACCGCAGTCATGGCGCTTGCCCTGATGGTGTCGGTTACCTGGATGGCGCTGTCGAGCAGCGGCAATAGCAATCAACTGCTGCCTTCGCGCCTCACTGCCAGCTTGCTGATCGGCACGCTTGTTCCGGCGATGGCGCTGATCGTCCTGATCGGTCGCCGTCTGGCCTTGCGCCGCGCGGCGCGCAGCGTGCTGGGCAGCAGCGGCCGGCTCCACGTGCGGCTCGTATGGCTTTTCTCGCTGATTGCGGCGATCCCGACGCTGCTGGTGGTGGTGTTCGCCTCGCTGCTGTTCCAGTCCGGTGTCGAGTTCTGGTTCTCAGACAACTCGCGCGGCATGCTGGAAAACGCCAACAGCCTGGCGCGCGGCTATTATGCGGACAAGCTGCGCGATGTCGGCAACGAAAGCGTCGCCATGGCGGGAGACTTGCGCGATTACCTCGGGCAGGCGCCGATCACCAGCCAGGACTTCGCCGAGGGCTATTCGTGGCAGGTCATCAACCGCAAGCTCAACGAATCCGCCCTGATCGAGCGTGGCCCTGACGGGACCTTGCGCACTGCCGCCATCGTCGATCCCGCCCGCAGCGAACAGCGCGAACGGGTGACCCCGGCCGAACTCGCGCGGCTCGACGGCGGTGAGCCCGTCGTCGTGACCGCGTCGGCTGCCCGCATCGAAGCCGTCACCCCGGTCGACCGCCAGCGCGGCATCTACCTCTATGTTGCCCGCAATTCCGATGCCTTGGCGCTTAATCAGTGGCAGCGCGCGCAGAGCGTGCTCAAGGCTTATGACTTCCTCACCCGCCGCGCCCGCGCGCTGCAGTTGCGCTTCAATATCGCGCTGCTGGTGATCAGCCTCATGCTGGTCGCGCTGGCGGTCTGGGTCGCGCTGCGCTTTGCCGATCGGCAGGTCGCCCCGCTGGTCGAGCTGGTTTCGGCCGCGCGCAATGTCGGCAGCGGCAACTTCGCAATGCGCGTGCAGCCGGGCAACGGGACGGACGAGGTCGGCCTGCTCGCCCGCGCGTTCAACCGCATGACCGCGCAGCTCGAGGCACAGACGCAGGCGCTCGTCAGCGCCAATGCGCAGCTCGAAGTTCGTCGCGCGTTCATCGAAGCCGTGCTGGAATCGATCACTGCCGGGATCGTCTCGGTAGACCGGGAGGGCAGCATCCGCCTCATGAACAGTTCGGCACAGGCGCTGCTCTATCCCGCGCGTGAAGGGGATGTCGCGCATGATCTGGTCGGTGCGCCGCTGGCGGATGTCGCCCCGCAATTGGCGCAGTTCGTCGCGGGCGGCGAGCGCAGCGGGGTGGTCCACTATGCGCAAGGCGGCGATCTGCTGACGCTGGCCGTCAAGGTCACGGCGGACCGCAACGGCCACGTGATCACCTTCGAGGACATCACCCGCCAGCTGCTCGACCAGCGCCGCGCGGCCTGGTCCGACGTCGCGCGCCGCATCGCGCACGAGATCAAGAATCCGCTGACCCCGATCCAGCTCGCGACCGAGCGCCTCAAGCGCCGCTATCGCCGCCAGATCGAAACCGACCCGGAATTGTTCGAGGAACTGACCGCGACGATCATCCGGCAGGTCGGCGATCTCAGGCAAATGGTCGACGAGTTTTCCTCATTCGCTCGCCTGCCCAAGCCGGTGTTCCGTCAGGAAGATGCCAGCGACCTTGTCCGCCAGGCCCTGTTCCTGCAGGAAGTGGCGCACAGCGACATCACCTTCACCTTCGATGGCGAGGCGCAGGTTCCCGTCGAGGCGGATCGCCACCAGATCGGTCAAGCGATGACCAACGTGCTCAAGAACGCCATCGAGGCGATCGAGCAGCGCGCCAAGGCCGAAGACATCGCCTTTCGCGGCCGGATTGCAGTGAGCCTTGTCGCAGACCGGCATGCCGTCACCGTCACCGTGGCCGACAACGGCGTCGGCCTGCCGGCAGAGCGTGACCGCATTCTCGAACCTTACATGACGACGCGCGAGAAGGGCACCGGGCTCGGCCTCGCCATCGTCAACAAGATCGTCGAGGAACACGGCGGCGCCATGGCGTTTGCTGCCAATGAAGCCGGAGGCACTTCGGTAATCATGCGCCTCGCGCGCAATCCGATGGCCGCCGAAGTTCCCGCCGATACGCCCACCGTTCCCGCCAACAGCTAGACCAGACCCTCAGGACCACCCGATCAATGGCACTCGACATCCTCATCGTGGACGACGAACGCGATATCCGCGAGCTTGTCGCCGGCGTGCTCAGCGACGAAGGCTATGGCTGCCGCACGGCGGCCGACAGCACCGCGGCGCTGGCGGCAGTCGACGAGCGGCGGCCGAGCCTCGTTCTGCTTGACGTCTGGCTCCACGGCAGCCCGATGGACGGCCTCGAAGTGCTCGACGAGATCAAGAAGCGCGAGCCGGAACTGCCGGTCATCATTTTCTCCGGCCATGGCAATATCGACACCGCCGTCTCCGCCATCGGCCGCGGCGCGATGGACTTCCTCGAAAAGCCGTTCGAGGCCGAGCGTCTGCTGCTCCTCGTCGAGCGCGCCACGGCGACCGAACGCCTGCGCCGCGAAAACGCGCGCCTCAGGCAGGGTCTCTCGATGGCCGACGGCTTCACCGGCAATTCGAGCGCGATCAACGCCGTGCGCGCGACCCTGAAGCGCGTCGCCAATACCGGCAGCCGTCTGCTCATCACCGGTCCCGCCGGTTCGGGCAAGGAAGTTGCCGCGCGCCTGCTTCATTCGTGGAGCCCGCGCGCCGATCACGCGTTCGTCACTGTCAATTCCGCGCGTATAACCCCCGAACGCTTCGAGCAGGAGCTGTTCGGCGAGGAGATCGACGGCAAGCTGGTGCGGGCAGGGCTGCTCGAGATGGCGGACGGCGGCACGCTGTTCCTCGACGAAGTTGCCGAAATGCCCGCCTCCAGCCAGGCCCGGATCCTGCGCGTGCTGACCGAACAGTCGTTCGTGCGCGTCGGCGGCCACCGCCAGATCCGTGTGGATGTGCGGGTCGTCTCCTCCACCTCGCGTCCGCTGGAAAAGGAAATCGCCGAGCGGCGGTTCCGTGAGGACTTGTATTACCGGCTCAACGTCGTGCCGGTCTCTATCCCGTCGCTGATCGAGCGGCGCGAGGACATCCCGGCGCTCGCCGACCACTTCTTCTCGCGCTATGCCAACGAGCAGGGTGTGCAGCCGCCTGCGATCTCGCCCGAAGCCATCGCGGCGATGCAGAGCTATGATTGGCCCGGGAACGTCCGCCAGCTTCGGAACGTGGTCGAACGCACGATCATCCTCGCCCCGCGCGAACGGCTGACCCGGATCGATGCGGACATGCTGCCGGCGGAAATCGTCACCACGCGGCTCGGCGGCGATACCAGCACGTCAGCCCTGATGGGCGTGCCGCTGCGTGAGGCGCGCGAGAACTTCGAGCGCGAGTACCTCAAGGTCCAGATCCGCCGCTTCTCCGGCAATATCTCGAAGACCGCGAGCTTTATCGGCATGGAGCGCTCGGCGCTGCACCGCAAGCTCAAGCTCCTCGGCATGGCCGAGCGGCGGGAGGACGAAGAGCTGGACTGAGCGAATTTTTCGTTACGTAACTCGGCGCTTAGCCCATTTTGCCCCTGTACGAAGCTGCGATCCTAACTTAGGGTGATGCCCGCTGACCGGCTGTGGCGCCGCGCGAAACCTTGATCAGATTCGGCCTTGGGCCGTTGAAGAAAAGGGTGAGTGCGGGCCCTGCCAGATCGTGTCTGCCTTCCGCGAGGAAATCGGGCACCAAAAAACGAAAGGAAAACACCTCAAAATGACCGGTAGAACCCTCTCCGCGCGCCCGCGCACCAAGGCTGAACCAACTCCCGCAGAGGAAGCCGCCGCACCACCATCGGTGGCGCTCGTTGCAGGGAAAGGGCAGAACCTTCAGGACGTGTTCCTGAACTTCCTCCGCAAGAACAAGATCCCTGTCACGATGTTCCTGGTGAAGGGCGTCAAGCTGCAGGGCATTGTCACCTGGTTCGACAACTTCTCGATCCTCCTGCGGCGCGACGGCCAGTCGCAACTGGTCTACAAGCATGCGATCTCGACGATCATGCCCGGCCAGCAGCTCGCGGCGGCCCATTTCGCGCCCAGCAACGACGATTCCTCAAAGAAGCGCCTTCTGCAGGACGTGTTCCTCTCCAGCGTCCGCGATGCCGGCGTGCAGGTGACGATGTTCCTGGTGAACGGCGTGATGCTGCAGGGCCGCGTCGCCGCCTATGATCTGTTCTGCATGCTGCTGGAACGCGAGGGCTATGTGCAGCTCGCCTACAAGCATGCCGTCTCGACCATCCAGCCCGCTGGTCACGTTGACCTTTCCGGCGAGTGGGACGGTGAGGCGAACTGATTGAAGCGCAAGGCCGAGTCTGAATGAGTCAATTCGAATTCGGCCGTGAGACCGAGCTTGTCGGGGAAGTCACGCGCGGCGCCCGCGCCGTCGTCGTGCTCCCCGACTTGCGCCAGAAAGGCGGTCTCGATGCGGAATCCCGGCTTGAGGAAGGGCAGGGCCTTGCGCGTGCTATCGGCATCGAAGTCGTCGATGCCTTCGCGCTCCCCATCCGCAACGTCCGTCCCGCCACCCTGTTTGGCGAAGGGCAAGTCCAGAAGATCGGCGTGGCGATCAACCAGTCCGATGCCGAACTCGTCATAGTCGATGGCGCACTGTCCGCGATCCAGCAGCGCAATCTTGAGGACAAGCTCGAGCGCAAGGTGATCGACCGCACCGGGCTGATCCTCGAAATCTTCGGCGAGCGGGCCGCGACGGCGGAGGGCCGCCTGCAGGTCGAACTCGCGCACCTCGATTACCAGGCCGGTCGCCTCGTGCGCAGCTGGACCCACCTCGAACGCCAGCGCGGCGGCTTCGGCTTCCTTGGCGGCCCCGGCGAAACGCAGATCGAGGCCGACCGCCGCCTGATCCGCGGGCGCATGGCGCGTATCCGCCGCGAGCTCGAACAAGTCCGCCGCACCCGCAGCCTCCACCGCGAACGGCGCCAGCGCGCGCCCTGGCCGGTGATCGCGCTGGTTGGCTATACCAACGCTGGAAAGTCGACGCTGTTCAACCGGATGACCGGCGCCGACGTGATGGCGCAGGACCTCCTGTTCGCGACGCTCGATCCCACCATGCGCGCCATCCGCCTGCCGGGGCTCGACAAGGCGATACTGTCGGACACGGTGGGCTTCATCTCCGAACTGCCCACTCAGCTTGTCGCTGCCTTCCGTGCGACGCTGGAGGAAGTCACGGCGGCTGACGTCATCGTCCATGTGCGCGATATCGCCAATCCCGCGACTTCGGCGCAGAAGATCGAGGTCGAGGAAATCCTCGCCGATCTCGGCGTGATCGGGGAGGGGGGCAGCCTCGTCCCCATCATCGAAGCCTGGAACAAGTGGGACCTGCTCTCGGACGAAGACCGCGCGATGCGCCGCGACCTGATCGCTGCCGGCGTGCCGGACCGCAAGGTTGTCCCGATCTCGGCGCAGACCGGCGAGGGTGTCGACGATCTCGTCACAATTCTGAGCGATCTGCTGACGGGCGGGGCGCAAGTGCTCGAACTGGCGCTGCCAATGAGCGAAGGACACAAACTGGCCTGGCTGCACGCCCACGGTGAAGTTCTGTCGGAAACCGCGGGGACCGACGCGGCGGGAGCGCCGGTGCAGCGCCTCACGGTCCGGCTCACGCCTCGCGAATTCGGTCGTTACTCTCGCATGTGATCAGCGCTCGGCGGTCTTGATCTGCTGCCAGAGCGCTTCCTGCTCGTCGAGCGAGAGCTTCGGAAAATCGTCACCGGCCAGCGCTTCCATCGCCCGAAACCGCCGCTCGAACTTGGCGTTGCCGTGGCGCAGCGCATCTTCCGGAGCGATGCCGTAACGGCGCACCAGATTGACCGCCGCGAAGAGCAGGTCGCCCGCTTCGTCCAGTTTCTCGGCTTCGGTCTCGGCGGCGGCCAGCTCTGCGATTTCCTCGATGACCTTGGCGCGCGGGCCTGCCGTATCCGGCCAATCGAACCCGACCCGCGCCGCACGCTTCTGCAGCTTCTCCGCACGCATCAGCGCGGGCAGCGCCAGCGCGACACCATCCAGAGCACTCGTCGCGCCCTTGGCCTCGCGCTCGGCGGCCTTCTGCGCCTCCCAGCGCACTTCGCGTGATTGGCCCTCATCGGTCTCGTCACCGAAGATATGCGGGTGGCGCTCGGTCATTTTGTCCGAAATGGACTGCGCCACCGCATCGAAATCGAACGCGCCGAGTTCTTCCGCCATCCGCGCATGGAACACGACCTGGAGCAGCAGATCACCCAGTTCCTCGCGCAGCGCGGGAAGGTCCTCGCGTTCGATCGCGTCGGCAACTTCGTAGGCTTCCTCGATCGTGTATGGCGCGATGGTCGCGAAGGTCTGCGCGACATCCCATTCGCAGCCTGTGTCTGGATCGCGCAGCCGGGCCATGATCGCGAGCAGCCGCGCAATCCCCGATGCCTCGGGCGCTTTTGAAGCGGGGGAGACCTCGGGTGACGCGCTCATACAGCTCGATCCTTGAGTTCGATAATATTTATTATGTTAAATGAAACCTGGGCCAATCAGCGCCGGAACCCCGCAAACGCGACTGCCACGGCAAGAATTATAACCACCCACGCCCCTGCCATCATCAGGCCGGACGATAGCTTCAGCCCGCGCAGCCTGCCGTTTGCCAGCACGAGCACCAGCGCCATCGCGATCCCGATTACGGCAACGACCTTGTCGGGCGTCACAGCGCGATCTCCATGCCGTCATAGCCCGGCTCGACATGCGCCGGTGTCTCGTCACAGAGTGTGCGGTAATCCATGCTCTTGTCGAGATGCGTCAGCACCGCGCGGCCTGCGCGGCAGGCTTCGATCAATTCGAGCGACATCGCCAGATGCGCATGCGTCGGATGCGGTTGCCGCCGCAAGGCATCCACCACAAGCACGTCAACGCGGTCGAACAGCGCGACCATTTCGCCGGTGATTGCACTGAAGTCCGTCGCATAACCGATTGACTTGCCGTCCTGATCGAACCTGAAAGCCGTTGTCTGCGCGGGGCCATGCGGCATCTGGCAATGCGAAACGCCTATGCCGGCAACCATCCGCACACGGTCGAGATTGTCGAGATTGCAGATCGTCGGATAGCCGTGCTGCCCGGCAAAGACATAGCCAAAGCGCTGGCGCAGCCGCCGCACCGTCTCATCCGCTGCAAAGCCCGGGATCGGCGCACCGCGACCCATGCGCAGCGGCCTGAGATCGTCGATGCCGTGTGTGTGGTCGGCATGGTCATGGGTCCATACCACACCGTCGATGCGCCCGATGCCGGTGGCCAGCAGCTGGTGGCGAAGGTCCGTCGGCGTATCGACCAGAATGCGCCCGCCATCGGAGCCTTCGACCATTATGGCCACGCGCGTCCGCCGATTGCGCGGCTCGTCCGGATCGCAATCGCCCCAGTCATTGCCGATGCGCGGCACGCCGGTCGACGTACCCGAACCGAGGACGGTGAGCTTCATGCCCGCGCCTTGGTGAACAGGCGGAAGAAGTTCGCGCCGGTCTGCTCGGCGACGGCCTCGGCCGACGTTCCGCGCAGGTTCGCGACGAAAGCGCAGGTGTCTGACACGAAGGCCGGTTCGCAGACTTTGCCCCGATGCGGCACCGGCGCGAGGAACGGTGCATCGGTTTCGACCAGCAGCCGATCATCAGGCACTTCGGCAGCAAAGGCCTGCAAGTCCTTGGCGTTCTTGAAGGTGACGATGCCGGAGATCGAGATCGTCAGCCCCAGATCGAGCACCGCGCGGCCAAATTCAGCACTCGCGGTGAAGCAATGGATCAGCGCCGGAAACGCGCCCTCGGCCATTTCCTCGCGCAGGATCCGCAGCGTATCCTCCTCCGCATCGCGCGTGTGGATCACGATAGGCAGACCGCTTTCGCGCGCCACGCCGATATGGACGCGGAAAAGGTCCTGCTGCACCTGCCGATCCGAATGGTCGTAGTAGTAGTCGAGCCCAGTTTCGCCGATCGCGATCACTTTGGGATCGGCTGAAGCCTGCCGCAGCGCCTCGGCGCCGAGGTCGGCATGGGCATCTGCTTCATGCGGATGAATGCCGATGCTGGCCCAGACATCCACTTCACGATGCGCGGTGGCGACCACGGCTTCCCATTCGCTCCGCCGCGTCGAGATATTGAGGAAGCCCTGGACCCCGCGCGCCCGTGCGCGCGCCAGCACGTCGGCCTGCGTTTCGATCAGGCCCTTGTAATTGAGGTGGCAATGCGAATCGATCAGCATCAGCCGGCCTCGTCCACGGCCAGTTCGAGCCGGGGGAATGCCGGGCTCGGCGCCGCGAGCCGCTCGCCGGTTGCCACGCGCGCAAGGAACCAGTCCGCCTTGGCGAGTGCCGTGATGCCGCGCTCGTCGCCCGGAACTCCAAGCTGGTCCAGAACCTTGTCGGCCGCAGTTGGCACGACGGGTCGGATCGCGATGGTCAGATCGCGGATCGCCATGAACAGCGTCATCAGCACGGCACGCATCCGCTCCGGATCGCTCTTGCGCAGCGCCCACGGCGCCTGCTCGTCGACATACTGGTTGCAGGCGAAGACGGCGCGCATCCACGCGTCGATCCCGGCCGAGAAGTTGAGCGCGGCAAATTCTCGCGGTAGTTCGTCGTGGCAAGCCTCGAACACGGTCGCGAGCAGTTTGTCGTCGGCCTCCATGCTCGGAAAAGCGACCAGTTCTCCATCCATGTTCTTGAAAATCATGGAAAGCGTGCGCTGGACGAGATTGCCGTAGCTATTGGCAAGTTCGGCATTGCAGCGCGTCACGATCGCCTCGGGCGAATAGGAGCCGTCCTGACCGAACACCACATCGCGCATCAGGAAATAGCGCAGCGTATCGACCCCGAAGCGCTCGGCGAGTGCCAGCGGGTCGGTCACATTGCCCAGCGACTTCGATTCCTTCTGCCCCCGGTTGAGCAGGAAGCCATGACCGAAAACCTGCTTCGGCACGGGCAGGCCCGCGCTCATCAGGAAGGCCGGCCAATAGATCGTGTGGAAGCGCACGATGTCCTTGCCGATCAGGTGCAGATCGGCCGGCCAGTATCTCGCGTAATCGCCTGTTTCATCGGGGAAACCGAGGCCGGTGATATAGTTCGTCAGCGCATCGACCCACACGTACATCACGTGGCTGTCGCTGCCCGGCACCTTGATGCCCCAATCGAAGCTCGTGCGCGAAACCGAAAGATCGCGCAGCCCTTGGCTGACGAAGGCGATCATCTCGTTGCGACGGCTTTCGGGGCGGATGAAATCAGCGTTTTCGCGGAACAGTGCCAGCAGCGGTTCCTGATACCTCGAGAGACGGAAGAACCAGCTTTCCTCGACGGTCCACTCGACCGGCGTGCCCTGCGGGGAGAGCTTCTCCCCCCCTTCCCCGTCGATCAGTTCGCTCGCGTCGTAATAGGCCTCGTCGCGCACCGAGTACCAGCCCTCGTAGCGGTCAAGATAGAGGTCGCCGTTCGCTTCCATCCGCCGCCAAAGCTCCTGCGTGGAGGCATGATGGCGAGGTTCGGTGGTCCGGATGAATACGTCGTAATCGACATTGAGAGCATCAGCCATCGCAATGAAATGACTGGTCATTTCGTCGGCAAGCTCGGCCGGCGTGATGCCGAGTTCGCGGGCCTTCTGGGCCATCTTCAGGCCGTGCTCGTCGGTCCCGGTCTGGAAGCGCACGTCGCGGCCCATCGCCTTCTGGAAGCGGGCGATGACGTCGGCGGCAATCGCTTCATAGGCATGGCCGATATGCGGCTTGCCGTTGGGATAGCTGATCGCGGTCGTGATGTAATAGGGCTCGCCCATGGGCTGCGACTGTCCTCGGATTCGATAGGGGGCTCGGGATTTGGCCAACTCAGGCCGCGTTCTCCCTAGTGCGCGCCACCGATGCCAGCAAGCCGCCGATTTCCAGAAGCAGCAACGCGGGTTCGAAGTTGTAGGTCGGCGCTTGCCCGGCGAGCGTCGCCAAGGCGGCATGCGCCTCGACGATCCGCAACCGGGTCGCATCGTCACTGCGCGTCATGGCAGCCACCAGGACGCGCCGCGCAACCTCGATCGCCGCCAGCAAACGCTCGCGATCGGGCCGCATGCCGAGCGATGTGGACAGCTCCCCGCGCAGCGCCAGGTCGGGATCACCCTCGGCCACCAGCCGCGCCATAATCTGCCACGCGCCGCCGAGGTCGAGTTCGGCGAAGTTGAGGGCCGCTCCCGGAGCACCGCTGCCCGCTGCAATCGCTGCCTCCAGCGCGGCACCGCCCAGTTCCGGCGCCGCTTGCCTGAGCGCCAAGGCCATGTCTTCCGGCTCCAGCGGATGAAACCGCAGTACGGTGCAGCGCGAGCGCACGGTGGGCAGGAGCCGCCCGATCTGGTGCGTCACCAGCAGAAAGAACGTGCCCGCCGGCGGCTCCTCAAGGCTCTTCAGCAGCGCGTTGACGGCGCCCTTCTCGAGATCGTCCGCGGCATCGATGATCACTGCGCGGCGCGCGCCCAATGTGGGCCGCGTCACCAGCCGCCGCTGCACGCCGCGGATCTGGTCGACGCTGATATTGCGCTTGCGCGTATAGGGCTTGCCCTCGTCGCGCTTCTTGGCCTCGTCCTCGTTGCTAGGCAGCGGCTCGAGCACGTGGATATCGGGATGCGCCTCAGGCGCAGGCTGGGGCACACCGGGTTCGGCGACCAGTTCCGCCGCCGCCGCGCGCGCAAAGCTCGCTTTGCCGAGCCCTTCGCGTCCTGCAAGAATCCATCCGTGGTGCATGCGTTGTCCGGCCCGCGCCGCACGCCAAACACGCCAGGCCTCGTCGTGCCCGATCAGCCGCATCGGCTGTCCACCGCTGCCAGCACGCGCGCATGAACCTCGTCCGGCGCGCCTTCTGCGGCGATCACGGCAAAGCGTTTCGGCTCCGCCTCGGCGAAGCCTCGGAAGGCCGCCGCCACCCGGGCATGGTAGTCCTCGGCACGCCCGCCGATCCGGTCGAGTGCCCCTGCATCGCGCTTCGCCACCCGGGCGGCCGCTTCGGCGGGATCGAGCGTCAGCAGCACCGTGCAATCGGGCAGGAGCCCCGCGCTGCCGATCCGGTGGAGCGTGAGGATGTCGGCATCATCCAGCCCACTGCCGCCCCCCTGATAGGCTCTGCTGCTGTCGAGATAACGGTCGCAGACAACCCATGCGCCGTGCGCCAGTGCCGGACGGATCAGCGTCTCGACATGGTCGGCCCGCGCCGCCGCAAACAGCAGTGCTTCCGCCCGTGCCCCCCAGCCCGGCCCGTCCTTGTCGAGCAGCATGGACCGGATCGCTTCGGCGCCCGGCGTCCCGCCCGGCTCGCGGGTGGTGACGACTTCGAGCCCCCTTCCCCTCAGCGCCTCGGCCAGCAAGCGGCTCTGGGTCGATTTGCCGACGCCCTCCCCGCCCTCGAAGACGATGAAGCGGCCCGTCATTGCCCCAGCATCGCCAGCAGACCATTGCGCAGCCGCGCCAGCGTGCCCGCCTCCGGCACCGCCTCCGCCGCCACCAGCGGCAGGCGTATCTCGCCCTCGCCGGGCACGCGCACGACAAGGCTGGCGACTTCATCGCCCTTGGCAATCGGCGCGCGCACCGGACCCTTGTAGCGCAAGCTGAGTGAATACCTTGCATTCTGCCCGCGCGGCAGGGTCAACGCCAGGGGATGCGGCGCGATCAGTGCGACGCTGCGCGCTTCGCCGCCTTGCACTTTCGCGTTTCCGATCCTCGTGCCCGTCGCAAACAACGGATGCTCCTCGAACGCGGCAAAGCCCCATTCCATGAAATCGCGCGATTCCTTGGCGCGGACCTTGCCGTTGTCATAGCCGCCGACAACCATCATCAGTCGCCGTCCGCCCCGGATCGCCGAGCCGACAAGGCCATAGCCCGCCTCGTTGGTGAAGCCAGTCTTCACCCCGTCCGCGCCTTCGACATGGCCGTAAAGCGGGTTGTGGTTGGGCTGCTCGATGCCGCGAAACGACAGCTTCTCGTGTCCATAGAACCGCGCGTAGAGATCGGGGTGCCGCGTGATCAGCGCCGTGCTCAACGTGGCGAGATCGGCGGCGGAGACGTAGGTATTGCCCTCGTCCATCCAGCCGTTGGCGGTGTTGTAATGGGTGTCCTTGAGCCCGAGCTTTTTCGCCTCGGCATTCATCAATGCGGTCCACGCCTCGACGCTTCCAGCGACGCCTTCCGCCAGCACCACGCAACCATCGTTGGCCGAGACGGTGACGATGCCTTCCAGCAGCTCAGCCACCGAGGTATCGCTGCCATCGGCAAGGAACATCGTGCTGCCCACCCGGTGCCACTTCCTGAAGGCCTCGTGGCTCATCGTGAAGCGCTGGTCGAGTTTGAGCTTGCCGGCCTTGATCAGCTCGAAAGCGACGTAGCTTGTCATGATCTTGGTGAGCGAGGCGGGGACGAAGCGGCGATGCGACTGGCGTTCGAACAGCACGCGGCCGCCGTTGACATCGATCAGAAGCGCGATGGGGGCCGAAATCTGCGGCATGGCTGGCGCCGATTGCGGCGCTGCGGGTGCTTCAGGCGCTGCCGCATGCACAGGCAGTGCGGCCAGCGCGGCGATAACGGCGGCGGTCAGGGTCCTCGATGGCAAGCGCGGGTCCTCTGCTGATGCGGGACCGCGCCGACCTTTCTAGTCGCGCACGATCCGGGCACCGGCATAGCCCGCGGCGCGGGCCTTCGCCAGTCCGCGTTCAGCCTCATCCCCGGCGGAAAACGGCCCGCTGCGCACGCGCCAGAGCGATCCTGCCTGAACCATCGAGCCGCCCGCCTTGCGGGCCGCCGCTTCGGCATTACCGCGCTGCGAGAAGGCGCCGATCTGCACATAGTAGCGCCCTGCGGCTGCGGGTGCCGCGGGGCGCTTGGGCGGCTCCGGCGGTGCGGCAGGCTTGGGGGCGGTTGCTACCTCAGCCTTTGGAACCGGCTTCGGCTGCGGCTTTGGCGTTGGCGTGTCCGCAACCTTCACAGCGGGTTTGGCCGGGGCGGGCGGCTTGGTCGCTCCCGCTGCGACTTCCGCCGGATGGATCGTCACGGGGAGCTCGCCCACCGGAGGCTCAAGCCCCAGCTTGCGGCGCAGCGCGGCGAGGAGGCCAGGAGGCGTATCCATCCGCGGCGGTACGGCCTGTCCTGTCCGGAGCAGCGCTCGTTCGGGCTCCGGCGGATTGACCCGACGTACGCGCACCGGCGCCGAGGCATCGCCCGGCAGGCCAAGCTGCGACCAGGCCATCGGCGAGAGCGCCACCAGCCCATCACCGCTCATCGGCCCGCGCCGATCGATCCGCACGAGGACCGTGCGGCCGCTAGAAAGCGAAGTCACTTCGACATAGCTCGGCACCGGCAGCGTGCGGTGCGCGCCGTTGATCCGCCCAGCCCCGCCTTCATCGGTGCCCATCGCCACTGCCTTGCCGACGGCGTCGTAGTTGAGCGTGTCCGCAGGCGTGTAAGTGACCCCGTCCACCACGAAAGGTTCGCCCAAGGTCACCGGATAGTCGCCCGCCGGCCCCGACACGTCCGGCGCGGCGGCCTTGCGGTCACGCGCGGTCGCCGGATCGGCAAGGCTTGCACCCAGCGCCAGCACCATCGCCAGAGCCAGCGCGCCGTTGTTCCTGTTAACGGGCAATTTCATCAGCCAGAAGTCCCACCGAGAGGGCGTAGAGATTCGAGCAGTTGTAATCGAGGATAACTCGATAATTTCCGGTTAGCAGGTAAGCGGTCTGCCCGGCGCCATCGGGTTCGAGCAGGCTGGCGAGCGTATCATCCGCCAAGGTCGGCGCGCGCGGGATCACGCCAAGGGCCTTCCATTCGCGCACGGTCTTCCACTGCGAATGCCGCGCGAAGACCTGCGGACAGCGCGGACTGGCGAGCGCCGTCCCCAGCGCGGGCCGATCGAGCGGCAAGGTCACATCCGCCGCGACGCCCCAAGGCTCTCCCGGCCGCCAGCCGGCATCGCGGAAGTAGTTGGCGATCGAGGCAAGCGTGTCCGGCTTGCTCGCCCAGATGTCGGCGAAGCCATCGCCATCACCGTCCTGCGCCACGCGCAGATAGACGCTCGGCAGGAACTGCGGATTGCCGAAAGCGCCAGCCCAACTGCCGACCAGCTTGGCTCTCGGCACGCCCCGGTCGACCATCTTGAGCAGCGCGATGAATTCGTCGGCAAACAGCGCCCGCCGTCGGCCCTCATAGGCCAGCGTGGCGAGCGAACGCGCCAGATCGAAATCGCCGGTATAGGAGCCGTAGTTCGTTTCGTGCCCCCAGATCGCCAGCACGATCTTAGGCGGCACACCGTAGCGCTGCTCGATCCCGGCGAGATAGTCCGCCGAGGCAAGATACTGGCGTCGCCCGCCACCGATGCGCGCCGCGTCGACATGGGTGCGGCGATAGCCTGCAAAGGCCGGGATCGACGACGAGGTGCCAGGCTGCGCCCGGTCCAGCGCGATGACCCTGGGGTTCTCGGTGAGGCCCGTCATGACCGAGGCGATGGTCTCCTCGCGCACGCCCTCGGCCCGTGCTTTGGCAGCCAGATACTGGAGATACCCCTGAAAACCGGCCGCCGCTTCATCGCCCTGCGCGCTAGCCGGCCCTGCCAGCAAGGACAGCGCCAGCGCGGCAAACCCGGCCCGAACAAGACCCAGTGTCAGTGGAACATGAAAACGGATCGGCAACTGCATCGCGGCGTCACAGTCGCACAGCACGGCCAAGGTGGGAATCCCTCAATCGATGAATTGCGTGGGAAGTGCCTCAGGCCCCCAATGCAAAACCTCTTGCGAGACTTGCCCAGCCCGCTATCGGCATTGCTCGCGCACAACAGCGCTGCGGACAGGTGGCCGAGTGGTTTAAGGCAGCGGTCTTGAAAACCGCCGTGGGTGGAAGCTCACCGTGGGTTCGAATCCCACCCTGTCCGCCAGACCTCACGCACACCTTGGCAAATGTGGCCAACCATGCGTCCAAGCCTTCAAGATATGCCGGATCGTGCAACTGGTCCGCGCATTGCCAGTTCGGGTCAATGGCAATTTGCGCCTCATCCATAGCTTAGCTCCGGAATGGACTTCGCGTCGCCAAGGCAGACGCGGGCCACAACAGGGGAGTTTTCAGACAATGATGAGGCGCAGCGCCAACCTTCTCGCCGCGACGACAGCTCTCGCCGCGCTCATGATGGCCGATGCGGCGATGGCGCAAGCCGCCGCAGCCGATGACAGCGCGGCCGCTACCGCCGACAGCGGCGAGATCATCGTCACCGCCACGCGCAAGAGCGAGAGCATCAACAAGGTCCCCTTGAGCGTCAGCGCGCTTTCCCGCGAGGCGCTTGACAGCCGGGGCATCCGCACCTTCAACGACGTGATCCGCCAGACACCGGGCGTCGCATTCGAAAAGTCGAACACGACAACGAACATCGCGATCCGCGGCGTGAACTCGTCCGTCGGCGCGGCCACCACCGGCATCTACATCGACGATGTGCCGATCCAGATCCGCCAGCTCGGCTATGGCGGCGGCAATGCCTATCCGGTCGTGTTCGATCTCGACCGCGTCGAAGTGCTCCGCGGGCCGCAGGGCACGCTGTTCGGTGCGGGTTCGGAAGGCGGCACGGTGCGCTTCATCACGCAGCAGCCCAGCCTTGACGCGGTCAAGGTCTATGGCCGTGCAGAAGGTGCCGCCACGCAGCACGGCGCGGCGAGCGGCGAAGGCGGTGTATCGATCAGCGCGCCGATCATTGCCGGCAAGCTGGGTATCGCCGCCAGCGGCTATTACCGCCGCGATGGCGGGTGGGTCGACCGCATCAGCTCGTTCACCAACAAGGTCGTCCAGAAGAACGCCAACTCGACCGACAGCTACGTCGGCCGCATCGCGCTCACCTGGCAGCCGGTCGACAACGTCAAGATCACGCCCGCGGTCTACTACCAGAACATCAAGGCGGCCGACAGCGGCGAGAGCTGGGAGGTCTACTCGGACTACGACAACCATGTGTTCCGCAACGCCAACCAGCTTGCCGAGACGAGCCGGGATCGGTTCACCTTGGCTTCGCTCAATGTCAGTGTCGGACTCGGCGGCGTCGATGTAATCGCTGTCGGCTCCTACTTCGATCGCAAGCAGTCGTTCGTGCAGGACTACACCAACTTCGACCAGACCCTGTTCACCGGCGTCAACGCCCTGCCCTTCTTCCCCGAGCAGAATGCGCCATCGGACTTCCTCGTCGCCCAGAAGAACTGGACGGGCGAGCTGCGTCTGCAATCGAACAATCCCTCAAGCCCGCTGACCTGGGTACTCGGCGGGTTCTACTCGCACGCGCAGCAGACCTCGCTGCAGGTCGTGACCGATCCCTATCTGCCGGTGTACCTCTTCGGCGCGCCTGATCCGGTCGCCGGCTTCTCGGTCTACGACCAGAATGCGGTCTCGACCGACGAGCAGGCGGCGCTCTTCGGGCAGGTCACCTACAAGTTCACCGACAAGCTCTCGGCCATCGCCGGTCTGCGTTACAGCCACACCGTCTTCACCATCCGCTCGGTGGCGCAAGGCTTTGTCGTCGGTCCGCTGGTGGATGACCGCGGCCGCCAGAGCGAGAACCCCGTCACGCCCAAGTTCGGCCTCAACTATCAGGCAACCCCCGATACGCTGGTCTATGCCTCGGCCTCGCGCGGCTTCCGTGTCGGCGGCTACAACCCGCAGGTCGGCACGTTCTGCGGGCCCGAGCTTGCCAGCATCGGCTATCCGAACGGGCGCCCGACCACGTTCAAGTCGGACTCGGTGTGGAGCTACGAACTCGGCGTGAAGAGCAAGTTCGGCGGGCTCGGCAGCGTGCAGGCGAGCGTCTACCAGATCGACTGGAACAACATCCAGCAGGCGGTCGCGCTCAATTCCTGCGGCTTCCAGTTCACCAACAACCTCGGCAAGGCGCGCAGTCGCGGCTTCGACCTGCAGTTGGAAGTGCGCCCGACCAACCGCCTCACCCTGCAGGCCGAGATCGGCTACGTCGACGCCCAATTCCGCGACACCGTGCGCGGCGGCCCGACCGCCGCGGCGCCGTTCGTCAGCAAGGGCGATGCCGTGCTTGGCGCGCCGTGGACGGCATCGTTCCACGCCCAGTACGATTTCGACGTGTTCCGCGAGAAGGGCGGCTATGTCCGGTCGGACTTCGACTATCGCTCGAGGCAGACCAAGCTGCCGCCCTACCTCAACCCGGCCAACGGCGCGATCGACACGGCGCTCACGCTGCCGCCTGCGGTTGCCTTCTGGTCGGCGCGGATCGGCGTACGGCCCGGCAATTTCGACATCTCGCTTTTCGTCAACAACATCCTCGACAAGTCGACCTGGACCCGGCGCGAGCGGGCGCAGAACCCGTTCGAGTTCTTCCGCCGGGAAACCCTGCGGCCGCGCACCTTCGGCGTGACTGCCAGCTACCGCATGTAAGACACCTGCTGCGCCGCACCGCCGATCAAGGCGGGCGGCGCGAACGGACAGGAGACCGCCGGAATGAAGACCATGCGCCGCCTGCTTGCCGCTGCCGCAATCGTGGCGCTGGTTCCGGCCCTCCCCGTGGCCGCAAAGGCCGCCCCCAAGCCGGTTACGCGCTTCATCAACGGCCATATCTACACCCCCAAGGGCTGGCGCAGCGTGATGGACGTGGCCGGCCAGCGCATCGTGCGCATCGGTACCGCCGCGCAGGCGAAAGGCTGGCCGCGCGGCGGAGCGAAGGTCGTCGATCTCAAGGGCCGTACGGTTATGCCCGGCCTCTACGACATGCACGTCCATCCCGTGCTGCAGGCCAAGGGCGACGAAGGCCGCTGCCGCGTGCCGCAGGATGCGGGGCCGCAGCGCCTGCTCGAACTCGTCGCGGCTTGCGTGAAGGCCGCCAAGCCCGGCGACTGGGTCAGCGGCGGCCAGTGGCAGGCCTCGCTGATGACCGGTACGCCGATCACCGCCGCCACGCTCGATGCCGTCTCGCCAGACAATCCGGTCATGCTGTTCGACGTCAGCGGCCACAGCGTCTGGGCCAATTCGCGCGCGCTGGCCGCCGCGGGAATCGGCCCCGGCACGCCCAACCCCGAAGGCGGCATCATCGAGCGCGACGAGAAGGGCAATACCACCGGCATCCTGCGCGAGACCGCCGGCCGCCTGCTCACGGTCAAGGTCCCGCCGCAGCCGCAGGCCGAAACCGAGCGCCAGCTTGCCGCGCACCTTGCCATGCTCGCCGGGTTTGGCGTCGTCGGCTACGTCGAGGCGATGGCCTACCGCGACGACCTCGAAGTCTACGCGGCACTCTCCGACAAGGGCATGCTCCATCAACGCGTGCAGGCCTGCATCGCCTATTCCGAATCCGGTCGCCCCAACCCCGCCTTCGACCAGACGCTAGCGGACCGTGCCAAGTTCGCCCGCGCTACCTTCAACGCCAATTGCGTAAAGGTCTTCGCCGACGGTGTGCCGACCGAAAGCCACACCGGCGCGATGCTGGCAGACTATCAGGCCGGCCAGCCGAATGCCCCGGCGCGCGGTCTCCTGCTGTTCGATCCTTCCACCATGGCGAAAGACGTGACCCGGTGGGACAAGCTCGGCGTCACCGTCCTGTTCCATGCCGCCGGAGACCGCGCCGTTCGCGCTTCGCTCGATGCCATCGATGCGGCGCGCAAGGCCAACGGAATGGGCGGCCCGCTGCATCAGGTCGGCCATTCCACCTTTGTCGATCCCGCCGACCTGCCGCGCTTCAAGGCGCTCAACGCCGCAGTCGAGTTCTCGCCCTATCTGTGGGACCCGCAGCCGATCAACGACGACATCACCAGCGCCGTCGGCAGCCCGCGCATCGACCGCGTCTGGCCGATCCGCGAAGGCTTTGCCGCTGATGCGCTGGTGATCGCGGGCTCGGACTGGGCGGTCGTCCCCACCCCCAACCCGTGGATCGGCATCGAGACCGCCGTCACCCGCCGCAATCCGGGCGGTGGCACGCGCAGCTATGGCCTTGCCGAGGCGATCACCCTCCCTCAAGCGATCACCATGTTCACGATCAACGCGGCAAAGCGCATGGGAATCGCCGACAAGGCCGGTTCGCTTGAAGTGGGGAAATACGCTGATTTCCTCGTGCTCGACCGCGATCCCTTCGCCATCCCCGTCACTGAAATCCACAGCACCAGGGTTCTGGAGACATGGGTGGGCGGCAAACCGATCTTCACGCGGGCCAAGGGCTGACCCGATGTGGCAGCGCCTCGTCTGCCTTGCCCTTCTCGCAGGCCTCGCCGCCTGCGAGCGCGCGCCTGACCTGCCGCCTGTCGCGTCCCGCGGCGATATCGCGGCCATCGAGGCACAAGCCACCGAATGGCCCAGCTATGGCGGCCAATCCTCCTCGACCAAATACTCGTCGCTCGATCAGATCAACACCGCCAACGTCGCCAGCCTGCGCAAGGCGTGGACCTGGCACTCGGGCGAAGTCTCCACCGGCACCGAGACCATCGACGCCACCGTCGGCGAGATGACGCCGATCTACGTCAACGCCCGCCTCTACGGCTGCACCCCCTATGGCCGCGCCGTGGCGCTCGATCCCGCCACCGGTCGCGAACTCTGGTCGTTCGACCCGAAGAAGCCGCGCACCGGCAACATGTACCACGAAAACTACTGCCGCGGCGTCGCCTACTGGCAGGCCCCCGATGCCGCTACGCGCGCGCAGCCCTGTGGCAAGCGCATCCTCTACGGCGCGCAGAATGCTATGCTCCATGCGCTCGACGCCGATACCGGGCGCGTCTGCACCGGCTTCGGCCAGAACGGCCACGTCGATCTTGGCGCCATGGACTACAAGGGTGAGGGCAAGCCCGCCACCACCTCCCCGCCCGCCGTCTGGGGCAATGTCGTCGCGCTCGGCACGGCGGTGCAGGACAACATGTACCGCAATTCGCTAGACGGCATCGTGCGCGCTTTCGATGTGGTCACCGGCAAAGAGCTGTGGTCATGGAACCCGATCCCGGACGACATCTCTGCCGTCACCGGCGCCGCCAATGCCTGGGCGCCGCTGTCGGTCGATGCCAAACGGGGCTGGCTGTTCCTACCCACCGGAAGCGCGAGCTGGGATACGCTGGGCGTCAACCGTCTGGACCGTATCCCCGATGCCAACGCCGTCGTCGCGCTCGACATGCGCACCGGCCGCAAGGTGTGGTCCTACCAGACCGTCCACCACGACTTGTGGGACTACGATCTCCCCGCCGCGCCCACGCTCGCCACCATCGACCACAATGGCCGCGCCGCCGAAGCGGTCATCCAGGCGACCAAGACGGGCAACATCTTCGTCCTGGACCGGGAGACTGGAAAACCGCTGTTCCCCGTCGCCGAACGTCGCGTGCCCGCCAGCACCATGCCCGGCGAGCGCGCCTCGCTCACCCAGCCCATGCCGCTGCTGCCCCATGCAGTCACCTCACAGCGCCTGCGTCCCGAGGATGCGTGGGGCCTGCTCGGCTACGACACCGCCGCCTGCCGCTCCCGCCTCAAATCACTGCGCAACGAAGGGCTGTTCACGCCGCCCAGCGTGAGCGGCTCGCTGCTCCATCCCAGCTTCCTCGGCGGCACCAACTGGGGCGGACTGGCCTACGATCCGGCGACAGGCTTGGCGGTGGTCAACTCCTCGAACCTTGCCGCCTCGGTACGCCTTGTCCCCCGCGCCAAGTTCGATCCCAAGCGCGACCTGCACCCCGGCGTCTCCTACTACGAGATGCAAGGCTCGCCCTATGTGATGCTGCGCGAAGTCCTCATGTCCCCGCTCGGCGTCCCCTGCAATCCGCCGCCGTGGGGCCGCCTCACCGCCATCGACATGAAGACCGGCCAGACCCGCTGGCAAGTCCCCTTCGGCCGCCTCACCACCTCGAGCGGCATCACGTCGCCTGCCGCATGGGGCGCGCCGAACCAGGGCGGCCCCATTGTTACACACGGCGGCCTCGTCTTCATCGGCGCCAGCCTCGACAGCCGCCTGCGTGCCTACGATATCCAGACCGGGCGCGAGCTGTGGCAGGCCTTCGTCCCCGCGCCCGCCACTGCCACGCCGATGACGTTCCGCCATACCGATGGGAAGCAGTACGTTGTCGTCAACGCCGGAGGCCACGGCGGCTTCGGCACAAAGCTCAGCGATGCGCTGGTGGCGTTTGCCCTGCGCTGACGTCATCATCGCCCGCGCGCCGATAGGCCTGCGGGGTCATCCCGAAATGCCGACCAAACCGGCGGATGAAGCTCGCGCTTTCAGCAAACCCCACCGCCAGTGCGATTTCCGCAACATCGCGCCGGCTTTGCCTGAGCAGCCGCGCGGCCGCCTGCATCCGCCGCTCGTTGACCAGATCGCGCCAGCGCAGTCCTTGCGCGCGCAGCCTTCGGCTGAGGGTTGCTGCGGAAACACCCATGCTGGCGGCCACGTCCTCAAGTTGCGGAGCACTGTCGAGCGGACTGGCCTCCAGTGCCCGCACCACGGCGCCGAGCGACGTTCCCCGACGTACAGTCTCCCCGGCGCGCCGGCGCAGATGCTCCTCGACGATCGGGAACAGCTCCGGATCGATCACCGGGCTGGTCCATTCCAGAAAGCGCGCCTCGAACGTGAAGGCATTGGTTTCGGAGTCAAAGAATACCGGGCAGCGGAAGAATTCGCGGTAGACCCGTTCGTCCCCCACGCACGAATGCTCGAAGCGCACGTCGACCAGTTCGAACTCGCCGCCGACGTAATGGCGGCACATGTTGTGCATGATCGCGATCGAGAACTCCGCGTCCTGCCGCCGCGATTGCAGGGTCTGGTCGGTGATCTGGTACTCGAACGTTGCCAGCCCCTCATCCGCGCTGAACCGGTTGCGCACAGCGTCCTGAATTGTCGCAAGATAGGCGGCAAACCCGGTGAACGCATCACGCAGCGAAGGCGCGCTCAGAAACAGGAATCCCAATGCGCCCAACGAGTTGAGCGCGCCGAGCCGCCCCGCCTGAAGCCCGAGATAGGGGTTGCCCGCCTCGGCCGCGGCGCGCTCGAAAAAGGCAAGGAACTGTTCGAGCGGCATCACGCCGCGCGCATTGTCGAGATCGTCCCGCCTGAGCGAAAGCCGGGCCAGCATCGGCTCCGGATCGCAGCCGACAAGATCGAGGCAATTGACCACGTGGCGCAGCACGAGGACCGAGATCGTCGGCTTCAACATGCCCGCCCTCGCTCCATGCGCTATGCCCCGCGTCTGCCCTCCGGATCGGACATTTTCGCAGGAGGCACCGCCGCGGCAAGGGTACGGTCCGAATTTGGCCGCTTCGGCCAAGCCTTGCGCCTCCCCCGGCGGGCCTATTCGTTCCCGCTACCGCCCAACGAAAGTTCGTGACGCATGATACCCTTTAGAACCGCCCTTCTCGCTAGCGCGATCCTCGCCGGTGCCCCCGCCTTCGCGCAGTCCGCGGCGGTCGATCTCGTCTTTCTCCACGGCACCGTGTTGACGCCCTCTGGCACCGCGCAGGCACTTGCCGTCTCGGGCGGCACCATCGTGGCCACGGGCACCGACGCGGAAATCGCCGCAATGGCCCCCGCCTCTGCGCGCACCGTCGATCTCGCCGGCCGCACCGTCATGCCCGGCCTCTACGACATGCACGTCCACACCTATTTCGCCGGCCGCGACAAGCTTTCCTGCCGCTTCCCACAGGGCGCCGACGCCAGGACCATCGTCGCCGCGGTCAAGGCTTGCGCGGCCAAGGCCAAGCCGGGTGAATGGATCACCGGCGGCAGCTGGGTCGGTGCCGCCTTCAAGCCGGGCGAGCAGAACAAGCGCCTGCTCGATGCCGTCGCACCCAACAATCCCGTCATGCTCAATGACGAGAGCCTTCACAGCGTGTGGGTCAATTCCAAAGTCCTCGCCATCGCCGGGATCACCCGCGCTACCAAGGACACTCCGGGCGGCGTGATTGACCGCGATGCCAAGGGCGAGCCCACCGGCGTCCTGCGCGAAGTGGCCGCGCGCGACATCGAGCAGTTCATGCCCAAGGCCACGACCGAGCAGCAAATGCAGGCGATCAAGGTCGCCACCGACGAGATGCTCTCCTACGGCATCGTCGGCTTCACTGATGCCGCCGTCCGGCGCGAAATGATCGCGGGCCTGTCCGCCTATGCCAAGTCCGGCGGCCTTAAGCAGTACGCGCGCGGCTGTATCGTCTGGGGCCCCAACAACGGCAATAGCGAGGATCTCATCCCGCAGCGGCAGGCATGGAGCGGCGGCCGCCTCCAGCTCGATTGCGTCAAGATGTTCCTCGACGGCGTGCCCTTGGAAGGCCGCACCGCCGTCATGCTCGCACCCTACGAGCACCGCGGCGGGCCGCACGACGATCAGGGGCCCGGCAATGGTCAAGGCCTCAAGCTGATCCCCGAGGACAAGCTTTTCCCCGCCGTCACCGCGTTCGACCGGCAGGGCATCCAGGTCAAGTTCCATGCCGCCGGCGACGGCGCGGTGCGCGAAGCGGTCGAGGCCATCGCGGCAGCCCGCAAGGCCAATGGCGATGCCGGACCGCACCACGAAGTCGGCCACAACACCTTCATCGACCTCGCCGATGTTCCGCGCGGCCACGAGCTGCATTTCACGTGGGAGCTTTCGCCCTACATCTGGTGGCCCACGCCGATCACTTCGGTCGATATCGCCAAGGCGGTCGGCCCCGAGCGCATGAAGCGTCTCTGGCCGATGAAGGATGTGCTCGAAAGCGGCGCCAACGTGGTGACCGGCTCCGACTGGCCGGTGGTCCCCTCGGTCAATCCGTGGCTCGCGTTTGAAACGCTGGTCACCCGGCAGGTCCCCGGCGCAACCGGCGATCCGATCAACGCCGGCCAGCGCATCACCCGCGAGCAGGCGATGGCCGTGTTCACCCGCAATGGCGCCGCCGAGATGGGCCGCCTCGACAAGGGCGGCACGCTCGAGCCCGGCAAGCTCGCCGATCTCATCGTGCTCGATCGCAACCCGCTGACCGTTCCCGTCGGCCAGATCCACGATACCAAGGTGCTCGCGACCTGGATCGCGGGCGAGCAGGTCTACGCCGCGCCCTGAGGCCCTTCCGCGAGCGCGCTGGCTGCGGCATGCGCGCTCGCCCAGGCCCACTGGAAGTTGTACCCGCCGAGCCACCCGGTGACGTCCACCGCCTCGCCGATCGCGTAGAGCCCTGGCACCGCCTTGGCTTCCATCGTGCGCGAGGAAAGGCCCGCCGTGCTGATGCCCCCTGCGGTCACCTCGGCTTTGGCATAGCCCTCGCTCCCGCTCGG
>Ga0310345_10000730_pt1 | contig 43763 bp, 62 predicted proteins | sample HC15DNA20500_MG_FD_204667 | JGI IMG/M metagenome (GOLD analysis project Ga0310345, IMG submission 204667) | Marine microbial communities from station ALOHA, North Pacific Subtropical Gyre - HC15-DNA-20-500_MG | ecosystem: Environmental > Aquatic > Marine > Oceanic | place: Pacific Ocean: North... | reverse complement strand
CACCATCTCGTCTTCGAGACGGGTCACTCCGGGGTCCTTCTTTTTCGTCATCGGTTATCACCCTGGGCCCGGTAGTTCTCGATTTTTCGATTCATTCTTCTTCGGACCGTTTCATATGAGGTCTTGCTTCCGAAGAGCTCGACCAGCTCTTCCGGCGTGCTGTTGTTGAGCAGACCTTCTACGAGAAGTTGCACTTCCCAATCGTCACCGCACAGTTCGATGGCCTTTGCGTGTTGCTCCTCTCGGAACTCGCGGGCCTCGAGCGCGGCCTCGGTCGATGGTTCTTCACCCCGCCATCCGTCTCGTGCAGATAGCTCTTCACGATTGTCGGCGGCGACCTTTCTGCGCTTCGCGGCATTGGACGTGATGCTCTGCATCGCCTTGTCCAGATGGCGCACGATATCGACGGAGCGATTCCATCGTCTCCTCCCCTCTGCTGTGCTTGCGATGGCCTCATGCAGCAGGCCTTTATGGTCGCCCGTGAACCAGGCGCGCCTTCTGGCCGCCGCCTCAAGCCTTCGCTTCTGTTCGGCTGACAGGTTTCGAATTGCCTCGGTGGCGTCTTCCGGGGTGTAGAACTTGTCTACGTCTTTGTCGTCTTTCATGAGCCGCTCGATTGCCTGTCACTCGTATATGCTCCCGAAAAGACGCCCATCGGACATCTTCATCGGAATTTTTTCCGAGGGCTTCGATTTTCGGGAGCGCCGACGGAGAGCACACCATACCAAGTTGTGCGCGGAAATTCACTGACAATATCTGGTAGAAGCGGCGCCATCGACGTGCCGCCATAGGGCCCGCATCGGCGGCCCGAAATTTTTCTGCGAATTTTCTGGGCAGCGGCGTCCGATGGGCCGCTTCTCGGGAGCATACGGGGCACAAGGCGCCTGCTGCGGGCGTCGAGCAGACAAGAAAAGGATTTGCTGCCATGTCTACCGAACCGATCGAAATCGAAGATCTCCTGGCCGCCCTGAAGGCCGGCCGCAAGCCCCGCGACCACGGGCCCTACAAGGTCCAGGTCGGCGACCACGACCTGAAGTTCACCGACGCCGTCATCGACGATCCGACGCCCACCGGCCGCCAGATCATCGAGGGGGCCGGCTTCCGCAAGGCCGAGGAACATCTCGTGTTCCAGGTGCTGCGCAACGGTGAACTCGAGGAACTGCGCCTCGAGGAAACCACGGACCTGCGCCCCGGCAAGATCGAGCGCTTCCTGGTCTTCCCGAGCGCGGAATCCTTCCGCTTCGACATCGATGGCAAACGCCTCGAGTGGGGCCACAAGGTCATCAGCGGGCGCGTGCTCAAGAATCTGGCCGGGGTCGATCCCGCCAAGTTCGCCGTCTGGCAGGTGATCCCCGGAAAGGATGACATCCTGGTCGGCGACACCGATCTGATCTGTCTCGCGGATGCGGGCCTGGAGCACTTCTTTACCGGCGTGCCCCAGACCACGGAAGGGGGTGCGGCATGAGCTTCCTCCCCCGTCAGGATTGCCGCTACCTCGAGGGTCGCGGCATCACCGTTCGCAAGGTCATCGAAGCCGGAAAGAAGGGCGTGATCCTCACCGGGATCACGCTGCCGGAAGGCAAGTATCAGGTCGCCCAGGCGGATATCCTGATCCTGCTGCCGCCCTCGTATCCCGAGGTCGCCCCCGACATGTTCTACGCCGTGCCGCATCTGAAGCTCCTTGCCGGCCAGCGTGAGCCCCGCTGCACGCAGGCACGCCAGGCCTTCGATGGCCAGAACTGGCAGCGCTGGTCTCGCCACAACAACCAGTGGCGTCCCGGCACCGACGGCATCTGGACCATGCTGAAGCGGGTCGAAGAGGCCCTGGAGGTGGCGGCATGAAGCGCAGCGACATCACCCTCCACGCCCGTCACCGCGACAAGCTGCAGGCGCTGCTCGCGCACCCCCGTGGGCACGAGGGCGCCGCCTACATGCTGCTCGGCAAAAGCGAGATCGCGCAGGACCCCTGGGACTTCGAGCAGCGGACCCGTTACACCTCCTACGAGGTCATCGCGATCCCGCAGGAGGACCGCGTCGATGCCAGCGGCAAGCATGTCACCTGGAACACCAACTCCTTCGCTCAGCTCTGTCGCCGGGCCAAGGAGGAAGGCCTGGTGCCGGCGATCGTCCACAGTCACCCGGGAGGCTTCGATGGTTTCTCGGACCAGGACGATCGCAACGAGCGCGACCTCTTCACCATGGCCCGGAACCGTAACGGCGAGGGGACACGCCTGGTGAGCCTCGTGCAGGTCGGTGACGGCCTCTACCGGGCACGGGTCTGGGAAGACGACATGACACCCCTGCCCTGTCACCGCGTGACCGTCATCGGCACTCGGCTCGAGATCCAGTCGACCGACGTGCCGACCCCGTCGGAAGCCTTGGCCCGGCAGGCACTGGCCTTCGGGCCGGACGTCAACGGACTCCTCAATCAGCTCTCCGTTGCCGTAGTAGGCTGCGGCGGCACCGGAAGCCCGGTGGTCCAGCTCCTCGCTCGCCTCGGTGTAGGGCGCATCGTGGTCATCGACGATGACGTGGTCGAGCACTCCAACCTGAACCGCCTGTATGGCGCGACCCGGAAGGATGCCGAAAACGCGGTGCCCAAGGTCGACGTCATGGCGCGCGAGGTGACAATGATGGGCCTCGACGTCGACATCCGGTCGATGAACGGCTGGGTGGATGCGCCGCACATCCGTGACGCGCTGAAATCCTGCGACGTCATCTTCGGATGCACGGACGATCACGCCGGGCGCCTCTACCTGAACCGCGTGGCGCATTTCTACCTGATCCCGGTGATCGATGTCGGGCTGGTCCTGATGCCCCGTGACGATGGTGAGCCCGGCCTCCTCGAGATGGCCGCGCGGGTCAGCGTGCTGTTTCCCACGTCGGCGTGCCACGGCTGCCGCGGCACGGTAGATCGTGTCAGGGCCCGCGAGGAGGATCTCCAGCGATCGGACCCCGCCGAATATGAACGGCAGAAGACCGAGGCCTATGTTCGCGGCGGTGGTAATCCCGCGCCGGCCGTCGTGACCTTCACCTCCGAGGCCGCCACCATGGCAGTGAACGAACTTCTTGCCGGTCTCGTCGACTTCCGCGGCGGCGGCGGATGGGCATGGCAACGCTATCGCAAGCTCGACAAGGGCTTCGAGCGTCCACAGGCGGCGCAGCCCCAGCCGGACTGCCCGGTCTGCGGCAGCGAGGAATACTGGGGGCTCGGCGACGTCGATCCGTTCCTGGATCGTATCGGGTGAGCGGGATGATGATCGACATTCTGCGGAAGAGCCTCGAGCTCTTCCGCCTCATTCCGCGAAGTGACCTGCTTGCCAGGGTAACACCCACACACCCGACGCCGGATCGGATCGTGCCGGGGGAGATGACCATCGTGCGCGATGGCGTCGACAAATGGGCCTGCTTCCACTGCCCCGGTGGGTGCGGCGAGACCATCAAGCTATCCCTCAGCAAAAACCGGAGGCCCAGGTGGACTGCCGTGTCAGACTGGCTGAGGCGCCCGACCATCTCGCCGTCGGTCCGCCAGACGAACGAATGCCGGTGTCACTTCTGGATCCGGCAGGGGCGGATCGACTGGTGCAAGGACAGTGGACCCCCGTCGAGATGAGAGAGCTCTGACGCAACCTCGGCAACCTGCCAGACGATCACAGATGCTGTGCCCATCGGGGATGATTGTCGTCGACGACGAAGGGGTGAGCATGGTGCCGATGTCCCTGCAAATGGGGATGGTCCAGCGGCAGGTTGTCGTGCGTGTGCTCCAGCACCTCGCGATCGTCCTCGGGCCAGATCCGGAGCACGGCTACGGCCCCGGCTGAGGCGAGCGTCGCAAGGACGATCAGGGCCGCAACGGTCCCGAATTGCGTCATGAGCCAGCCCGCCAGCGGGTAGGTCACCAGCCAGCAGGCATGGGACAGGGCAAACTGCGCGGCAAAGACCGCCGGGCGGTCCTCAGGCTGCGACGACCGCCGCAGCAGCCGCCCGGAGGGCGTGAGCACCGCCGAATATCCCAGACCCACCAGAAGCCACGCTCCCAGAAGCAGGGGCCAGACCAGGCCGGACAGGGAGATACTCGCGGCCAGCCCCAACAGCGTGGCCACCATCAGCACAGCACCGGCCAGCATCACCGGCCGGTCGGAGACCCGGTCGAGAAGGCGCGGCAGGATCAGTGCCGCCAGCATGGACCCGGCCCCGAAGGCAAACATCGTCCAGGCCAGCGCGCTTTCCGGAAGCCTGAGAGAGCCCCGAACCAGCACGACCGTGTTGACCAGCACCATCGCGCCCGCCGACGCGGCCGCGAGGTTCAGCGCCAGCAGCCCGCGCAGGCGCGGCGTGGCGAGGTAGATACGGATGCCGCGCGTTGTCCGGTCGTAGATGCCGCGCGGCTCTGACGGCTTGGGGTTGGGCAACAGGACCGATACCACCAGCATTGCCGAGGCGGCAAAGCCGGCCACGGTGCCCAGGAACAGGGTGTTGTAGCTCATCACAGCGAGAAGCAGCGCCGCAAGGGTTGGGCTGACGATGTTCTCAAGGTCATAGGCCAGCCGCGAAAGCGACAGGGCACGGGTGTAGCGTGCCTCCTCAGGCAGGACATCCGGGATCGTCGCCTGGAAGGTCGGCGTGAAGGCGGCCGAAGCCGATTGCAGCAGGAAGATAAGCACGTAGACCTGCCAGACCTCTGTCACGAAGGGTAGGCAGAGCGCCGCGCCCGCCCGCACCATGTCCAGCGTAACGAGCAACACGCGGCGGTTCACCCGGTCGGCAAAGGCACCGGCGACAGGCGCGATCCCGACATAGGCGACCATCTTGATCGTGAAGACCGTGCCCAGCACCATCGCCGCGCCGTCTCCTGCGAGGTCGTAGGCCAAGAGCCCGAGCGCCACTGTGGCGAGGCCCGTGCCGAGAAGAGCGACCACCTGGGCCAGGAACAGGTGGCGATAGGTGCGGTCGGCGAGGATTTCGAGCATGGACCCCTCAGAGATAGCGGGAGATGGCCTTCAACTCGTCCCGGTCACCGGTATCGTCGCCGTCGAGGCAGTGATCCATATGATCGTGGATGAGGGCCTGCTTGGCATTGCGCACGGCCCGCTCCACCGCCTGCAACTGCTGCGCAACGTCGAGGCATGGCCGACCCTCCTCGATCATGGCGATGACCGAGCGGAGATGCCCCTCGGCGCGTTTCAGCCGGGATGCGACCCTGGGGTGACTTGCGTGGACATGCGTTTCTGTCATAGGCAAGGGCTATCCTCCCGAGGGGGATACCGCAAGATGCCACACAAGACGCATCGCGAGGGACAAGAGCAGTGCAGCAGGCGATGAAAAAGCGGGGTGGGATGCGTATCGGAGCGCGGCTCTTCGCCGTGCTGGTCTGCGTGGCCCTGACCTTCTGGACCGTCTCGCCGCACGCGTCGCATGTGCCTAAGATCATCGAGACCCTGCAGGACCATGCGGAGATGATCGCCGAACATGGCCACTCCCATGGACTGGAGGAAGACCTGATCTGGGCGATGCACGGGCACAGCCACGAAGTCGCCGATCACGATCATGGCCATGCCGTGCTGATGCTGGCGCGGGGCGACACGGTGCCGGTCGAGACAAGCGCCCTCTTGCATGGCTATGCCCTGGCCCACTGGGCTCCACCCGTTTTCCGCCTGGAGCGTCCACCACGCGCGTGAGCCTTGCCCTTCTTGGGCAGATCACAGCGCAACAACGGACAATCCAAGGAGAACCACATGCACTCCGCTTTCGCGGATGGCCGGCCATGGCGCAGCTCTCGCGCCGCCGCCATCCTGACGGCTCTCGCAGCCATGATGCTCTATGCCACGGCTGCGGCCGCGCATAACGTCACCGAGGGTGACGCGGGCTACATCCAGGAAATCTGGGGGGTGAATATCATCCCCTTCATGTATCTCGGCGCCAAGCACATGGTGACCGGATACGACCACATCCTGTTCCTGCTCGGCGTCGTCTTCTTCCTCTACAAGATGAAGGACGTCGGCATCTACGTGAGCCTCTTCGCTCTCGGCCACTCGACCACGATGCTGCTCGGCGTCTGGTTCGGCTGGGGCATCAACGCTTACATCATCGACGCCATCATCGGCCTGTCGGTCGTCTACAAGGCGCTCGACAATCTCGGCGCCTACCAGCGCTGGTTCGGATTCCAGCCGAATACTAAAGCCGCGACGCTGATCTTCGGCTTCTTCCACGGCACCGGCCTCGCCACGAAGATCCTCGACTACGACATCGCCTCGGACGGGCTTCTGGCCAACCTTCTGGCCTTCAACGTCGGGGTCGAGATCGGCCAGCTTCTGGCGCTCGCTGTAATCCTCATCGTCATGGGGTTCTGGCGGAAGTCCCCGAACTTCTTCCGCCAGGCCTACACCGCCAACGTCATCATGATGTCCATGGGCTTCATCCTCATGGGCTACCAGATCACCGGCCTCTTCGTGGCCGCGTAAAAGGAGACCTGACCTATGTTCAACGCACAGAAACCCAGCCTCGACGAATTGCCCAGCTCGGCCCAGATCATTCGCTCCACCGTCATCGCCGGGGCGTCCGCCGTGGCGATCCTCGTCACCGTCGTCCTGCCCGCCGAATATGGCATCGACCCGACCCGGATCGGCGGTGTGCTCGGTCTGACCGAGATGGGTGAGATCAAAACCCAGCTCGCCGAGGAAGCCGAGATGGACCGGCAGATGATGGAGGCCGAGGGCGATCAGTCCAGCCTTCTGAACGACATCTTCGGCCTGTTTGTCGGCGCCGCCCATGCCCAAGAGGCCACGCCGGCCGACGAGAGCGAAGCCTGGCGGGATGAGATCACCTTCACGCTGGCTCCCGGCGACTCCGCCGAGTGGAAGCTGGTGATGGAGGAGGGCCAGACCGCCGAATACCTGATGACCGTGGAAGGCGGGCGCGTGAACTTCGACCTGCACGGCCACGGCGGCGGTAACTCCGTCACCTACGAGAAGGGCCGCGGCTCGACCGGAGGCGAAGGCGAGATCGTCGCCGACTTCGACGGCGAGCACGGCTGGTTCTGGCGCAACCGCGACAGCTCCGACGTGACCGTGACGGTTCAGGTCCGCGGCGAATACGCGGAGTTCAAGGACGCGAGCTGAGATCGAACGCTGCCGTTCGCGCTCCATGCGTCGAACGGCAGCACGCCACCATTGTGTGATTGTGAACCGAGAATTAGGCCGGATCCCTGCTACCTGATCCGACCGTCATGAGGCGACAGGCAAGGTGACGGTCGCCCCATCGGGCTGCGAAAGCCTCGCTCGTCGAGAACCAGCCGCCATCGTCTCCTTGCCCGTGGTTGGCCCCCATACAAGAACACTGACACTCATGGCCGATGGCGTTCATGCAGGCCGGAGCGCAGACCTCCTGCTCCTGGTAGGGTTGGATGACATAGATCAGGCCCCAGCGGCGAAGACCGCGGTTCACGAGGTCATTGAACCATGCCTTGGGAATCTCCCAGCATCCCAGTGCCGGGTTCCAGCTTGGCCGGATGCGCCGGCCATCCCTGAGCCAGGCATAGTTGTCGTCCGCATAAGGAAGGCGGACCCTGACCCGCTCACCCTTGCCGTCACGGCGAAGCGCGACAGGGATTGTCTTCTGGTTCCATGCCGCCTTCAGGCGGTCTTCGTCCTGCATCATCGTCCTCACTGCCGCTGGTGAGGATCTAACGCTGGGAAACTCGTGCATCCAAGCCGATTACGGTTGGCAGCTGCCAACGATAGCGTCTTCTCGGCGGACCTTGAAAAGGTAATGGTTTTGCATTACCTTTCTGCGTGACCTTTTTCGAGGAGCACCGACATGAGCGACGTGCAAGCCCCCCGCTTCGAAGCCACCCTGACGGACAAGTATCAGAACACCGTGCCGGCCGCCGTGCGAAAGGCCCTGCATCTCGGCAAGCGAGACAAGATCGCCTACGTGATCCGGGGCGGCCAGGTGATCCTGGAAAAGGCCGAAGCGAAGGACGACCAGGTCGACCCGGCGGTTCAGGCCTTTCTTGGCTTCCTCGAGCGCGAGATGGTCAACAACCCGCAGCGCCTGAAGCCCTTCGGCGGTGAAACAAGCCGCCGCGCCGCAGAACTGGTCGACGGCATGGAGGTCGACCTGGACGCGCCGCTCGAGGACGAATGACCGAAGCTCAGGTTCCTGGCGCGCTGGTCGTCAATGGCTGGACCCTGCTGCAGGATCCAGCCTTTGTGGAGGGCTACGCGGATCTCGTCGCGACCGTCGAGAGACTACGGGAGAAGCATCCCGAGACCTACCAGAAGAAGACCCCCACGAAGATCCTGGCGGCCATCGAGAAGCTCACCAAGGAAGTCATTCCGGCGGACCCAACCTCCTCTGCCTTTGACCTGGGTAACACGATCGGGCCGGAACACCGTGCCTGGAAGCGAGCGAAGTTCCTGCAGCAGTTCCGTCTCCTCTTTCGCTACGACACCAAGTCCAAGATCATCATCTATGGCTGGGTGGACGACGAGAACACCAAGAGGGCCTACGGCAGCAAGACCGACGCCTACAGGGTCTTCCAGAAGCGCATTGCGGCAGGAGATCCTCCGACCGACTGGGATGACCTGATCGGGCGGGCCGAGCCGGTAGATCAGCAATGACGCCCAGTGACCGAGATAAATCGAGAAGGAGGGCCGCATGACATCTCCTATCGATCGGCCTCCCGAAGTTCTGGCGGCAATGCAGAGGACGCGAGAAGCGGCCCAACAGCTCGAGCGCGATGCGCTCGCGGTTGTGTGCTGGCTCGACGCGGAATTCCCAGGCCTTGTCGTCAGCATGGAAGTGCAGCGTCACCACTCCTGCGAGGACCACGAAATCGCACATGTCGAGCCGCGAGTGACGGATCGGTCGCGGCGCCACGAGGTCCGAGATCTGGCCGAGTCGGCACTCGAAGCACTGGGCTGGTCCCTCCGGCCAGAGGGGCGCGATGTCCGCTCAGCTTTCTACCGCCCCGCGAAATCCGCGCATGCTCGGCTGGCGGCCGTTGATCGCGTTCAGCGCGCTCTGTCGGCCGAAGGCATTGTCGCGCTTCATCGGCACGTTCCTTAATCGTTCCGGATGGACTACCTTTTCAGTATGACGAAAGCCAGCATCGATAACTTCGCCATCCTCGACTTCGAGGCGTCCAGCCTCTCCCAGGAGAGTTGGCCTATCGAGGTTGGGCTCAGTTGGATTGCGAACAGTCGTGTGCAGACCTGGTCATCTCTCATCCGCCCAGATCCAGCATGGGATGTCGGCGACTGGTCGCAGCAAAGCGCCGAGGTCCACGGCATCCCTCTTTCAGATCTCGAGAATGCACCCTCTGCCGCGGAAGTGGTGGAAGCCTTTCTCAATGCGCTCGAAGGTCGCAAACTTGTTTCCGACGCGCCTGAGTTCGAGGCACGATGGTTAGACCGCCTTCTTCGGGCCGCCCGGCGCACCGAAGTCCCTGCGATAGAAGATTTCGACGGAGTATCCTTCGCCCTGTTCGAGGGATACGCTCTGGACCTGCTCTATGAGGCGGTAGAGCGGCGCCCTGCCCCTCATCGCGCGGGACCAGACACAGCGAGGTTGGCGCGAGGCTGGCTGAAGGCGGCCGGGCATCAGGCATCTCTGGAAATCGAAGGGAGGATCGCATGACCGAGATATTCACGACGGAGATCATCGTCGGATGCGGTCTGCTCGGCGTCAGCGGCTTGGTGACGATCGCCAGCATCATCATGATGCGGCCACCGAGGAACGAGCGACCGACGATCGACCTCGACGCATGTATTCGCGATGCGCCCTACCACCGGCTGGAGGGCACCGGGGTCAAGGTTGGCGACGCGGCCCCGGTCAGCTGACAGTATCATGGAAACCAGAGAAAACTTGCCAGATCTCTGGATTGCCTTCATAGTGCCATCATTTCGCAGTCAGGATGCGCGTCATGGCACAACTCACCGTTCGAAATGTCGACGATGCGATCGCCGCGGCCCTCAAGGAGCGCGCGGCGAAAGCGGGGCGATCCGCAGAGGCCGAGCATCGCAGGATCCTCGAGGAAGCCCTCCGCCCCGGCCACAGGGCCGATTTCTTTGCCGAGGCGCGCGCCAGGCGCGTGAAACTGGCCCCGGGGACCCCGACCACGACCGATATCCTCCGCGCGGATCGTGATCGCGACGAGGCATCATGACAGCGGGCGAGAGCTTCGTTGTCGACACCTCGGTCGCAATCAAGTGGATCGTGGATGAAGAGGACAGCGACAAGGCAGAGCTCCTTCAGGGTGCCGATATGGTGGCCCCTGCCCTCTTTCGCATTGAGGCCGGCAACGTCCTTCGCACCCTCGCGGCGAAACAGATCCTCACCAACGATCGTGCGATCGACCTCTTCCTGTTCCTGCAGACGGCCCCGGTGACGATCATCGATGTCGACGAGTTCCTGGAGCGACGTGCCTTGGATCTCGCGCTCGCGCTCGAGCACCCGATCTATGATTGCGTCTACCTCGCGCTTGCCGAGCGCATGGATCGTCGCCTCATCACCGCCGACCGCCGGTTCATCAAGACCCTTTCCGGCACCGAGCATGCGGCACGGCTTCTTGCCCTGGAGTCCTTGGGATCAGCCACGCCGGGGGAGGCTCGCCTTTGAGACACCTTCCGCCGTGAGCAATATTCATTTCAGCAACGATTTTTCGAGTGAGCGCATGAACCCGACAGACATCTTCGAAGCCCTCGAGGCCATCGCCAAGGCCCCCTTCGATCCGGCGGAATTCGGGTTCTCCTTCGCCGAGGCGACCGACAATGCACAGGCCACGGTCTCGAAGCTCCGCGGCGGGTCAGCAAGCGCATCTACCCGCGCGAGTGGTTCTACGTCCTGCCCGAGCACGTCAGTCAGGCTGTGGCGGCGATCAGGAACGGCACGCTGCACGAGCTGCGCTATGACCCTGCCAGCCAGAAGATAGTCCGCAAGAATTGACCTCCAGCCAGCGCGGGTTTCGGGTCCATTCACTAAATCAACTCACGCGCGCTGACCTGCCCCCCGCCGGCCTCTCATGCGAACCCTCCGGCTCCGACACGTTCGACATAGGCTTTCACTGCATCCATGCGTCCCTCCCGCACGAGGTCGGCCGCGGTCCGACCGCCAAACGACGGCAGAGGCCGTTCACAAAACCACTCGAACGCCGCGTCTGTGTCTCCGGTCCACGTCCGGATCGCATACAAAAACTTCACAGACTCCGAGTGGGCCACGCCGGTGATGCCGAGCTCAGTTATCCGTGTCGCTACGTCCTTAGGTAGGGGGTATGCGTCGTCAGCTTCTGTCATGAGAACATACTACACGACTTTCTCGCGGCGGATGCAGACTCGGACCTTGCGTTGAAGTTCGCGGGCTCCCCCGAGGCGGTGGAGCGCGACGGCGAAGCAGGAGGCGGCTTCCACACCCAGCATGAGCTGCGCTACCACTCCGCGAACCAGAAGATCGTCCGCAGATCCTGACCCCAGGACCGGGATCGGTGTCTCTTCACGACGCCTCGACCTCGATCTCGAGACGAATCGCGGTGCCGAAGAGGCTCATCCGAAGAGCTGATGCGGCCTTCTTGGCCTCTCACGGGACCTCTCCGGCGGCCGTTTGGGTCATGTCAGCGTTCGTGCAAGCAACTTTCTCTACACGGAAAAAACCGCCCTCATGGCCCTCCTGCAGGGCTGCCGACGCGCTCGAAGACAAGACCCTCTGAAAGACCTTCGAGACCGGTTTTCCGCCTCCATGAAATTTCGGGACGCGCGAAACCCGCCATATGTGCCTCTGAGGGCCCATCTCAGACAAGATATAGACCTTCATCCCATCCCTTACGGGTCGTCCGAGTTGCAAGATCCTACGGCGATAGCGGCTCGTTGCACCAGACGTAGGCAGCCACTGTCCCGGAATACGCCGAGTTGATCGGCCCACTGCTGCGCGCCGCAGCAGACCTCACACCTCGCCAATCCCGAGACAGCAACCACTGTATTTCCCGCGAGAAGAGACGCGGGACCTTCTGCTCGCACGTCTGCGAGCCTGTGCCTGGACCGGACCCGCCAGGTTCCCTTCCAGCGATAGACCCTACTGCGCGCCGTAGAGCCTCACTGTCACGGTTCCCGTCGAGGTGCACCCGACACAACGAAGAAATGGATCGTTTGCGCGCAACGAAAAAGCATCCGGTCGATTTTTCTTCGACAGGCCGGTCGAGGCCCTCGAAATCCCCCAAACGCGCCGCGGCGCGGCTCTTTCAGGGGGATTCCTTGTTCTCTTGATTCAGGGGCCAATTCGCAGCGCCGTTTCAAGGACTTAGAGACTCTTTTGTCGCGATTTCCCCGCGTCCTGACGCAGAAAACCCGCGGGATGACGAGATTTCCCCGCGTCGTGTCGCAATTTCCCCGCGAGATGACGACATTTCTCCGCGCGAAAAAAGCTCCGGCCGGCATAATGAGCCGACCCGGGGGCCCGGTGTTCTCGCTTTCGCAGGCGACAAAACGCTCCTCGGATTGAACGCGGTGGCCCCTCTGCGGGGCCGCCGGCGCATGACATCCCCCGGAAGCGAGTGATGTCATGACGAGCGATGCACCATGTCCGGGTTCTGAAAATCCCGGACATAACGGGTCCCCTGCGGTCATGGTCGGGTGATGATGGCTGCGTTTTCTGCCCCAGCTAAAAAAATCTTGGAAACCTTCTTCGTCTGATCGGGCTCTGGCCAATCTCACAGTCACCGATGCGAAGACCACCACGACACAGTCAGAAGGACGGACCGAGACCTTGAAGCGGCAGATCGCCGCAATCTCACCACCTCAAGGGGAAAACCATGCATCACCAGACTTCTCGCGTGTCCGTCATCGCCAGCGATCTCACGGAGGACATCAACATCGGCCAAGCCAGCGCGGCGACCAACTCCAAGATCGAGGAGGACAAGTCGGGTCGCCTTATGCGCGCACAGGAGTTTTCGCGCCGTGCGGCACAATGGCTCGTCCTGATCCGTTTCCGCGCGCATGCAGCCGCTCCGTCGTTTTCCTCGAGTATGTCACACTACCATGTGCTTCTCGGCGCGGCTTCGTCGGACGCCGAGCGTCTGTCGAGCTGCCGGACGATGCTCATCTGCGTCCATCGTCAGGTGGCTGCCGAGGAGATGGCAGCGCAAGCGAAATTCGCAGTGGATCGGCCGGCCGATCCCTACGGTGCGGAGTGGAGGATCACAGGGCGTGGCGCCGTCCTGCACGTGATTGCCGACCTGCTCTCCGAGGCGATCCGAGCATTCGAGAGCGCTCTGGCCGAATGACCTGTTCTTCCTTGGCGGCCGGGTTGGTCGCCAACGGCATTTTTTTCGATCTCCAGGATGATCCCATCTGCTCAGCATGACACATTCTCAACCCACTCTGAGCCTTGCCGACCTGCGGATGCGCATCGAAAACGGCACGCTACCCTCGACCGGTAGGGCCTCCATCCTGGCGTTTCTCGACCTCGCGCGCAGCGCGATGGGACCAGAGAAGTTTCATGACCCCGGGGTGCTCGCTTCCCAAGCGTCATTTTCGGTCTCCTTTCCTCCCTTTCCCGACGACGATCTTGCAACGGCCTTCGGCGACGCCGCCCTATACGGCCGCTGCCGCGAAAGCCTCCTGCGGCACGCCCAGCTGGCCGGGGTATGGCCCCACGAAGACCCCTACACGCTCCTGAACCAGCTTGCGCGGGAACGCCGCCTCCCAAGCGTGAACCGAAAACTGATGGAAGAGATTTTCTCGGGAACGATCTTGCGTGATGTGACGCGTGAGATGGCCATCGCGGCCGACCGCGATCTTCGTGATAGGAAGAGAAATGCCTTCCGGAATTCCTTTTCGACAATCGACAAGCTCAGAGACGATCCGCGCGTTGTCGCTGCCGGGATCCTTCGCCATGAGAAAACTGGCCCCTTCCCACCCTATCGCGATGGCGACAAACACCGCATCGAATTGCCGGCCGCGCTCGCGGCGGTTCAAGGACAACTTCCCGTCGGTCATGCCCTTCACGCCCGGCGCGCATTCGAACTTGCCGTGGATTTCGGATTACTTACGGAAGACGGGCCGAAGCCCGGCTGGTCGCTGAGCCTCGAGGATGCTACGAGATACCATGTCGCGGTAAGGCAGCAGATCTCCGCGAACACCGCGGCTCTCTATCTCCGGACGCTGCTCTCTTTACTTCGTTGCGCCGAGCCCGCGGCTGTGTCCGAAGATATTACTCCGGACCGGGTGCGTCGACCCGAACGCCATAACGCGCCCGCTGAGCCCCGGAAACGAAAGACAGACAGAAAACCAATCGTGTTGCCATCCGCGCTCGAAGCAGAAGTTGAAGCCTTTGCGAAAGACCGCTCCGCAAGCTCCCGGCGCGTGAAGGACTTGCGCCGGGTGCTGCGCGATCTTCTGGACGCCGGCTTCGACATCAACAGCCCCACCATTCTGCAGGACGCCGTGGCCTTTTTCGAAACCAGGGTGGAGGAACGCGCGGACCTCACGCTCCGCCACTACAGGACCGTCCTTCGCACCTTCTTGGCGCATACGCACCGACTTTCTTCTTGGGAGGGTATAATCTCCCGCGCCAAGGGCACGATCGCGAGTGGCAACGACATGCAAGGCCTGCTGTTGGTCAGGAAATATGCCGAATGTGCCAAGCCACCAATATCGCCCGACAACATCGACGTGGATGTCGCGCGGGACTTCATTTTGACAGCTCAAGGACTGCGAGACGTTCCAAAATGCCTGGCGGGACTGGCAGCCCTCGACCTCTTGCGTTCTGTATTTCCCGAGCTCTTGCCGGGGCCAATGATCGGCAACCAGCGCGACTGGCTCCGCCATCGCCGAGGTGACATGCCCACAGCCTTGGAGAAATCCTTGCGGTCGATCGCCGAAGCGGCGGGATACGGCGCCTTTGGGATCAAGGAACTGATCACCGCGGCGCGGCGCCTGGTTGAGCTGACGTCCGACAAAACGGCCTTCGAAGCCCAGATCGACGTCATTCCATGGCGTAACCTGATCGCAGTAGCTGACGCGAGCCATCCACGGGAAATGCTCCATTACCGCGCACCATTGCAGCGTCTGGCCGATCTGGTCAGCCGCGTATGGACGCCCGGATGGCAAAACCTGCAAGCCAGACTCGTGGAAGCCGGCATCCCGCGCGCCGAGAACCCCGTCGACACAATGATGGAGGTGGCAGGGAAATCGGGGCTCGAGCCTTGGCAGCTCGACCGCGAATGGGCATGGGTCCATGAGCGGTCGCTGCGTCCCGACCTGCGCCGGAAGTGGGTCCGAGCTATAGACAATTTCGATGCACTGCATTCAGTGCCGGAAATTGCCAGAGACAGTCTTCTGCCGCTCGAGAAACTCGGGCCTATGCCCAAGACAGGAAACAGGCTGACAAATGCTCATTTTCCGCTGCCGCGCAGGTTCGAGGCCGCGCTCCAAGGCGAGACCAAGCAGGTTCTGGAAGCCGCGCATTTCGTCTGGCGCTGCTTGCGAGAGTTCGGGGACCATGCCCGAGGCGACGACCCTTCGACAGATATGCTGGTGTCAGAGGAAATCCTTGAGCGGATCATGCGCGAGCAGTCCTTCATGACGGCTGCGTCTGCCCACCTCCACCTCGCGCGGATCCGCGACTGGCGCGAAAGCCGCCCAGTAGCGGTTTAGACCGGCGAATCTGGCTCAGGATGTGGGTGATCTCATCAGGGATTGTCATGAAGCGATTGTATCAACAATTATAGAAACCGGGATACTATGCGGCATCCGCGGACAGAAGCGGCTTGCTGCACTGTGATTGAATGTTTCCGAAGGACCCGAAGCGGCGCTGCGGCAGAAGGCGCGGCCCTCAGGCATGACACGATGACGCGACCGGTCCTTAGCTGCCGTTGGAAGATGGCGCAGCGGAGGGCCGCTGTTCGTTTCAGAACATCGATCCTATATCCGACGCGACCGTCGGATAGGCTGCCGACATTGCCTTTACTTGGGCCGCCGTCAGCCCCAGCTTGATTGCCATTGAGAATACGTTGATTAGCTCGGCATAACCCGGTCCGAACATATGCGCGCCGAGAATCTTGCCGTCTTGATCGGTGATGATCTTCGCGCCCGCGTGGCTTTCGCCCAGACGTTTCTGCGAGAACCAACCGGAGGCGTCGATGAAGCTCACCTCGACATCGTCCTCTCAAATGCGTCGACCTCGAGCGACCCGAGCCAACTCGGGGATGGTGAACACCACTCTCGGCACGCCGGTGTAGTCGGGTTCGGTGCGCTTGTTCCTCAGCATGTTCGAGGCGGCGATCTTCCCCTCGAACACGGCAAACGGGGTCAGCGGCTTGCCCGGGGAGGCCGCGGCATCGCCGGCGGCGAAGACGCAGGGGTTCGAGGTGGATTGCAGCCATAGCGTGACCTTCACGCCGCCATGCTCGGTGTCGATGCCAGCGGCTCGTAGGTTCAGGTTGTCGACCGCGGGCACCCGGCCAGCGCCATGCACAACGAGGTCGGCCTCGATCGGCTGCGCGCTACCCTCCTTGCCATAGATCACCTGGTGGCCATCGCCTGATGCCTCGATCCGCTCCGGTGTAGCCCCGGTGATGATCTCGATGCCCGCATCGCGGCTGCGCGCGAGAAGCATGTCCACGAGGTCCGGGTCGAACTTCTTTAGTTGCCGCTCGCCATGGTCAAGGATAGTCACCTCGGCCCCGCCCGGCAGCGATATGGGCGAACTCGAAGGAGATGTAGCCGTCGCCCACGAAGACGATGCGCCGAGGCAGCTCCGGCAGGTTCAGGAAGTCGGTGCTGGCGATCAGTCGGTCAGCGCCGGGGAAGTCGAGCGGGCGCGGCTTGGCCCCGGCAGCGATCAGGGCGTGACGAAAAGTGATCTCGCCATGGCCCCCGATTTCGAGCCGGTCTTCGCCGGTAAAGCGGGCGGTCCCGTGCAGACAGCGCACGCCCGCCTGCCGCAGCCCCTCTTCCATGCTCTCGGGAACGGGATCGGTGAAGCTCTCCTTGTGCTTCATCAGCGCGGGCCAGTCGATGCGGGCCTCCCCTGCAACGCCCTTACCCGCGAGTAGCCGCGCGGCCTCGACCGCTTCGGCTCCGGCGCGCAGCATCTTCTTGGGATCGCATCCCCTGAGCGCGCAGGTGCCGCCGTAGGGGAGTTCGTCGACGATGGCGACGGACCAGCCGGCGTTGCTGCATTTCTTCGCGGCGGTGATCCCGGCCATGCCGGCACCGATGACGATCAGGTCGAGCATGTTGGTCATTTCTGTTCCTCGTTCTGTCGTATTGGCTGCGTGGGGTCAGACTGGCGCACGGGGCCCACCGATGATGATGCCGGCGCCGAGAAGGCAGATGCTGACGCCGATCATATCCCACCGATCCGGCCGGCCCCCTTCGACGGCCCAGAGCAAGAACAGTGAGGCGGCGATATAGATGCCGCCATAGGCTGCGTAGGCCCGTCCGGCGGCGGCGCTGTCAGCCAGTGTCAGAAGGTAGGCGAACAGCGCCAGCGAGGCCATGCCGAGACCGATCCACCAGATTGGCTTGTCCAGCCGGAGCCAAGCCCAAAAGGCGAAGCAACCTGCGATTTCGGCCAGTGCGGCGCCGATATAGGCGGCAAGGGTGGGCATGGGAGGTTCTGTCTCCTGTCGTGGTCGAGGGCCACTACCCTCCACAACAGCTGAGCGCGGCCACGTCTTTCTCAAAGGTCTGAGCGGCGAGCTTCAGCCCCTCAACCGTGGTGAGATAGGGCATGATCGTGTCGCCCAGCTCCTCGTAGGTTAGCCCCGCCTTGAGCGCCATCGCCGCGGTCTGGATGCTGTCCGCGCCCTCGGGGGCGAGGATCTGGGCGCCCAGCAGCCGCTTTCTGCCTGCCTGGGCCACCAGCTTGATCAGCCCGCGCGTGTCGCGGGCCGCCAGAGCCCGGGGCACGGCATCGAGCAACAGGACCGAGGTCACCACGTCGTGCCCGGCGGCGCGGGCCTGCGCCTCGCTCAGGCCCACGCCCGCCACCTGCGGGTGGGAGAAGACCACCCAAGGCATCGTGACATTGTCATAGGTGCGCGCCTCGCCCGCCGCGGCGTTCAGGGCGGCGATCTTGGCGCCATAGGCCGCCATGTAGACGAACTGGTCGCGCCCGGTGACGTCGCCGGCCGCCCAGACCGCCGGGTTCGTGGTGCGCATCTCGTCATCCACCTTGATCCCTCCGCAGGGGTCGGTGGCGAACCCGGCGGCCGTCAGGTTCAGCCCGTCGCTGTTCGGCATCCGGCCTGTGGCAAGCAGGAGTTGCTCGGTCTGAATCACTCCACCTTCCGCGAGATGAAGCGCGATGCCTTCTTCCTGCTGCTCTACCTGGCGGTAATCTTCTGTCCGCACCAGTCGGATGCCTTCGTCGGCGAGATATCGCTCCAGCGCCTCCGAGACCTCCGGCTCCGCCTTGGGCAGCAACCCGCGGCGGCTGATCATCGTGACCGAAACCCCGGCTCGCGCGAAAAGCTGCGCCAGCTCGAAGCCGATATAGACCGCACCCAGCACCAGCATCGAGGCGGGCATATCAGTCAACTCCAGCGCCGAAGTGCTGTGGAGCGCACCCACGGTCTCGATCCCCGGAATCGCCCGCACATGCGGGTGGGTGCCGGTCGCGATGATGATCTTCGTCGCCGTAAAGGCTGCGCCGTTCACGGTCAGCCGGCCCTCGTCGTCGAACCGGGCGCGGCCTTCGATATGGTCTACGTTCTCGTGCCGCGGCAGCCCAGCCGCGTATTTCGCCGCGCGCGGCTCCTCCACCAGCGCCTGCTTCAGCGCGACCGTGGCAGTCCACTCGGTCACTGGGCCTTGGCTTCGATGTCATCAAACGGTTGGCGGCACGGGCGTAATGCAGACCCTCCACCGCACGGATCAGCGTCTTGGAGGGCACGCAGCCGACGTTGACGCAGGTTCCGCCAATCGTCCCGTCGCCGATCAGGGCAACCCGTGCCCGGCTTCAGCAGCAGTGATGGTGGCCGAGAACCCGGCAGCTCCGGCGCCGACCACGGCGAGGTCATAGGCGCCGCCTTTGGGGGTGCAGCAGTCTTTCATGTCAGCCTCTCTTCAATAAGTGCGTTGGCGTCGCCAGAGCGCGTAGAGGGTGATGCCGATGAACACCGCGAGCGCGGGCAGAAGCACGATGTCGAGCCAGCCCGTGCCCAGCAGGATCACCAGGATCGGCGTGAAACAGCAAAGTGCCGCGACCACCTCGACGTGGTGCGCGCCAAGATCCGTGATCTCCAGTCGATCGAGGGTGTCCTTGCGCGGACCATCGCATGCTGCAGCAGGGCCGACACCGCCGACTGCCCCCTGCTCGACGTGCTCGCCGAGGGACGGGCCGGACCATATTAGCAGTGGGCGTTCGACGAGGGCGTGCAATAGCTGATCCCACGCCGAGCTTATGACGGCCGCCCGGCATTGGTCTTGCGAACGCTCAAACGATATAGCTATCCCAACTGCCGTAATGCTCCGAACTGCAACGGCCCCGAGGCAGGCTCAGAACGACAAGGCTCAGGCCCGAAACCACCCCCAGAAGGCTCCCCGCCACCGTGCCGCCATCCAGCAGCCAAGGAGCCAGGATCAGCCACAGCCCGAAGAGGACGTTCAGGAAACGAAGGGGTCGAGCAACCTCGGCCCATGCGATCACTGCTGTGGTCAGCACCAGCGCACCCACGAGGTGATCGCTGCCGGCAAGCGGCATCCCGTTGCCGAAGATCCCCCTCGACAGCATCAGCATCACCCCGATGCCAGCACTGAGGCTAAGGGTCCAGGGCACGGTGACGCCCCGGGCGCTCTGTCGAAACAATTGGGTCACCGGCGCATAGAACGGCATCGTGCCGCCTGTCTCCGACCCCGGAAGGGCGTCTCCGCGGAAGAAGGCTCGCCAGAAGGGGCGTCCACGCCGGGTGTTCCAGACCATGAACTGGATCATCGCCACGATCTCGTCCAGCGAGAAGGGGATCATGATCAGCATCGCCGCCGCCGCCATCAGGCAGATCGTGCAGTAGGTGCCGATGGCAATCGGCTGGATGATGATGAAATAGATGCTCACGACCCCGAGAGGCCCGACGACGATGCCGAAGAGCGCAACCATCCATGGCATCGTCCGCCAGCGCTTGGCGCTGCCCATCACGCCCATCAGGATCTCGAACATGTAGCTCATGGCGCCGAGGCCGCCGTCGGCGACGGGCCACGCCTTCGAGACGTCGGAGGTCACGATGTATTCGCTGCCGTTGAGCGCGGTGGGCGAGGAAAAGAACGGCTCCCAGATGCCGTCGACATGGCCCAGTTGATAAGCCGACAGAACGCGCGACAACAGGAAGCCGACCACGCCCAGCACGATAATCGGCAGGCGCTGGACGTAAGTCGAGGGGCAATAGGTCCAGCCGGGCGGGATGTCGCCCTCGTCCTTCATCCCTTCGGGTGCCATCCCCGGCATCATGGGGATTAGGATCGTGAGCGCGATCACCAACGCCCCGATCAGCGTGCCATTGGCATAGACCGCCGGGTCCGGTGTCCAGAAGACCAGGGGGGCCGCCAGCAGCCAGACGCCGAGCGCGGCGTTGCCCCATTGAGCCCAACCGTTGCCCGGCCGCATCGAGAGGAAGGCCAGGGCCGTGATCGCCAGCCCGGTGAAGACATCGTTCCAGGCCGTGAGCCAACTGCGGGTGCCCGGAGCCCAGAGGCCGCGATCCTCGGTGATCCGCTGCACCGCATCGCTGAACGCCGTCTGGTCGAAGGTGCCGAAGACCGAGGGCGCCGTGGCCAGCCACAGCCCCAGCCCCGCCACCAGCCAATGCACCCAGAGCATCTGGAAATGCATCATTCGCATGTGCTGGTCATCCTCGCATTCGGCGGCGTCCTCCTCGGCAGCTGTCTCCGCTTTACCATCCTGCGCGGCTTCGGCCTGTTCCACCTTGGCCGCCGAGACGCGGGCCGCATTTAATCCGTTTGCCGCATACCAGGCGTAGGGGTCGTCCTTCAGCTTCCGCACGATGCGAGGGATGTCGTCACGCAGGCCGTGCCGTGGCAGCCAGTCGAGATGCCTTTCCGCCTGCGTCAGATCGAGTTCGTAATGATCGCTGGAGATATCCACCATCCACGCGCGGATGAAGGCATCTTCGCCGAATATGCGGTTCTCGGTCCAGGCGCCGATCTTGGCAAGCTTCGGCGGGATGTTCCACGTCACCCAATCTTCGCCATGAAGCTCACGACCGATGAGGCGCTGCAATTCGCCGAAGGGGATCGGGTCCGCCTCGCCCAGCAGCACCGGGAAGACGTCGGGCAGATCGGCGCGGCGGTCAACGATCCGCTCCACCGCATCCAGCAGGTCGTCCAGATGCAAGAACGCCTGCCCACGCGCGAGATTGCCCGGGTAGACCTTGCCGCTAAAACGCTTCTCATGAATGCGGGCGATCTGATTGGCAAGAAAGGTGGAATGCCCGTCATCGTCATAGATCCCGGCGGGGCGCATCAGGACGAGCTTCTCGTCGCCCTTCTCCTCGCGCAGCATCGCCTCGGTGCGGATCTTGGAGGCGCGGTAGGGCAGTTTCGCGTCGAAAGGCGCGTCCTCGTCGATCGGCTGCCCCGGGACGGTCGGCGCGTGGGCCAGCATGGTCGAGGTGAAGACGAACTGCTCCAGCTCGAAGTCCTGCAATCCCTTCAGCAGCCGCCGGGTCCCCTCGACCGTGACGGCATCATAGGCCGGGCTGTCCTCTCCGGTCAGGTCGAAGAAGGCCGCGAGGTGGATGCAGGCGGCGATCCGGTTGCCATAGGCCAACCGCACCCGGGCGAGCGCCTTGTCGACACTGCCTTGGTCGGTGATGTCGAAACAGACGCATTCCGCTTGGTGCGGCGGATGCGGCGGCGAATGACGGTCGAGCCCCACGACGCGGTATGTCTCGTGCAGCCGGCGGACGACGGCGGCGCCCAGATAGCCGCTCGAGCCCGTGACAAGAACAACAGGTTTGTCCGTCGTCATGGCATCGCTCCTACTTGCGCAGATACTTCACCAGCGCCGCGATCACGAGCACCAGGATTACGAGGATCAGAATCCACCAGATCCCCATGCCGAACATCATTCCACCGTCCATCATCGTGCATCTCCTTCGTTCTTGTCCTGCCACTCAATGTAGCGTCCTGTCTGGAATACCAAAATCCAGTGCTGGAAGGTTCCTCGCCTCACCCGATCCGTCCGAGCACGGGGAAGGTCTCAAGCAGCCACCAGGAGAAGGCACTGAGCTGACCGGTCATAATTGCGATCCCCATCACCACCATCACCGCCCCCGCCACCTGGTGCAGCCTCCGGCCAAGCAAGCCAATGGCGCGCAGACGCCCGGTCAGGCGGTCGGTGAAGGCGGCCACGATCAGGAAAGGGATGCCAAGCCCGGCCGAGTAGATCGCCAGCAACGCCACTCCTTCCGACACGGTGGCGCTGGCGGCGCTGGCCGTCAGGATTGCGCCGAGGATCGGTCCGATGCAGGGCGTCCAGCCGAAGCCGAAGGCGAGCCCCAGCACGTAGGACGCAACCGGCCGCCCACCCGGCAGGTCGAGGTTGAAGCGGAACTCGCGCTCCATCGCCTGGATGCGCGCGGCCCCGAGCATGAAGAGACCGAAAAGGATCACCACGGCCCCGCCGACCAGGTTCAGCTCGTATCGCCAGCGCAGGAGCGTCTGTCCCAGGGCGGTCGCCGATGCCCCGAGCGCCATGAAGATCGTCGAGAACCCAAGCACGAAGCACAGGCTCAGCCAGATGGCTTGCCACCGGCCCGGGTCCACGGCGTTCGGCCCGGTCCGACCGGCGATGTAGGAGACGTAGCCCGGCACCAGCGGCAGCACGCAGGGCGAGACGAAGGAGATCGCTCCGGCCAGCAGCGCCGCCAGCGCACCGAGGGATGCGGCATCAAGCATGTTCGGCCCTCCCGGCACCGGGTCCTTGCCGCAGGGCGCCGAGGTAGGCGACCGTGGGGATGATCAGCCATTGCAGGATCGGCGTCAGGCCCGCGTCGATGATCGGGATGACCGGCATGATCTCGCGGTAGGCCCAGGCCTCGCGGACGGTGATGTTCAGCCACTCGCTGAAGATCGTGTAACCGACGCCGAAGAGGATTGTCGCCACAAGGATCGGGGCGGCCCGTTCCCCGGGCCATCGGTTGCTCCCGAAGAGGAACAGCGCCAGCAGGAGGGTGCTCATCGCGATTAGCAGGTCGCCGCCCGTGCAATGAACCACGGCGAAGGCGATCTCCCCCCAGCTGCCCTCGGTCCAGATCGTATAGAGCGGAACATGCCCGATCTCCCAGATCAGGTGTCCGATCACCGTGAAGATGGCGTAGGTGCGCAGCGCGCGCAGCCAGCCCGTCTCGGAAGCGCGCATCAGCCCGATCATGGCAGCCACCCGAACAGCCGGTCCAGCAGACCCGGCTCGGAATGCGGATGGGCATTAGTCAGCCCATTGATGTAGAGGACGAGGTTCAGCGGCAGGAAGTCCGCACCGTGGAAGATCCCCACCTGCCGGCCACTCCGGTCGAGGACATGGATCAGGGGGAGCCCGTCTCCCCGACCGCTGGCCGAGGCGAAAGCTGCGGCACGATCTTCGGTCGTCTGCCCCTCCCCGGACCGCGCGCGTGTCCAATTTGCGGCCGGGCCGGTCCCCGCCACCGGGGCATCGCCGATCGTGACGAAGACCACCATATCCCGCATCGGACTGGCGTTGAGCGAGGTGATCGCCTGGCTGAGTTGGCCCTGCTGATCCGCGCAGGGCGCCCCGCGGCCCGGCGGCACGAAGCTGACGACGGCAATCTTGCCTTCCAGGCTGTCCAGTCGAACATCCGCGCCTTGCGTGTCTTGCCATGCAAGCTCCGGTGCCGGCCGCGGCGCGACGGGCTCGAACGCCGCTTCCTTCGCAGCCATCACCTGGTTCAGATCCTCTCCCGGGTGATCAGCGGATGCGGGAGTGGTGATTAGCAGGGTGAACGCCAGCACGCCCGCGCCGGCAAAGGTCTCGCGAAACATCATTGGCTTGATTCCTTCTCGAGCCGCATGGTGATTTCTTCGGCCAAGGCTTCGGGCGGTTGATCGCCTTCGATAAACACCGCCTCGAAGCTCCCGTCGGGCCGCATGAGGTAGATGTGGCCCGCATGGGCCATCGTGTAATGATCCGGCGCATCCTCATCCTCGAGGCGCTCGTGGTAGACTTTGAAGGCCTCGGCGGCGGCGGCGACCTGCGCCTTCGATCCCGTCAGACCGACCAGGCGCGGGTGGAAGTTGGCGACGTAGTCGGCAAGAACCTCCGAGGTGTCCCGTTCGGGGTCCAGGGTCACGAAGAGCGGCGCGATGCGGTCGGCCTTCGGCCCCAGGATGTCGAGCACGCTACCCATGTAGGCCAGAGTGGTGGGGCAGATGTCGGGGCAGTTGGTGAAGCCGAAGAAGACGAGCTGCCACCGGTCGGCAAAGTCGTCCTGGGTGACGGCCCTGCCCCTGTGGTCTACGAGAGAGAATTCGGAACGGATTTCGGCCTCGCCGGAATAGGTAACCTGGTGCGAAGGGCCTTGCTCCCTGAGCGCGATGAACAACAGGGCGAGAACGGCCGCGGCGATGGCGGCGCTCCACAAAGTGATGCGGAGCACACGGTGCGCCGGCGTGATGTGTGTCATGGTGTAACCTCTGCTGGCTGCGTCCGCCCGGCCAGGCGGCCGGGCGGACGCGACGCCTTAGCCTTTATCGGCCTGCGGCTCGGCCTTTTTCATGTGGCCGTTCATGGTCTGCATCATCTCGGTGCAGGCCTCCATCATCGGGCCCATCTGCGCCATCATCTTCATCATGGGCATCATGCCTTCCATGCCTTCCATGCCTTCCATGCCGTCCATATCCATCATCCCGGCCATTTCGCCGTTCTGCATGTGGCCTTGGGCCATCGGCGCCTCAGTCTCGGGAGCAGTTTCCTGGGCCTGAAGGGCGGATGCGGCCAGAAACAGGGTGGTGAGGGCGGCAGCGGTGATCTTCTTGGTCATGTCTTGTCCTTTCGGTTGAGGTTCAGTCGTTCGTTGCGCCCGGCTTGGCCGCCGGATCGCTCTTGGCGCAGCCGGCAGAACCGCCGCGCATGTACAGCCCCAGCGCGCACATGGCGGCGCAGGGAGCGAGGCTGATAACGATCGGCGCGACGCCGATTGCGGTGAGCCAGCCCCAATTGAAAGCAGCGCCCCCGGCAGCCACGGTCACGCCGGCCAGCATCAGTGCTTGGCGCCTGGACGGCGTTGGAATGGCGAAGCCCGCCTTTGTGTTATTCGAGAGGTCACTCATCTGCTGGTTCGTCCTTTTTCGATGGTTCTTTGAAATTGCGAGAGCGCCGCCGGGCTGTCCCAGTCGGCGGGACCGACACGCCGCGCGAGCTCGCGACCCTGCGTGTCGATCAGGATTGTCGTCGGCAGCCCGATGACGCCGAAGCCGAGCATCACCCGGGTCTGGTCGCCCAGGTAGACCGCAAGGTGGCGGATGCCGATCTCCTCGTAGAAGCTGCGCACCGCGCCCGACCCGGCCCGGTCGATCGACAGGGCGAGGACGTGGAATTCGGAACCGCCCAGACGTGCCTCGATACGGTCGAGCGTCGGCATCTCTTCGCGGCACGGCACGCACCACGTGGCCCAGATGTTCAGGAGCACGGTGCGACCGTGGAAATCGGCAAGGGTGAGATCCTGGCCGGCGCCGTTCTTGAAGGGCGGCGACAGCAGAGGACGTGGAGAGGCATGCTCGGGCATGACCGGGCGAGCCGCGGCCGGAGAGGCCGCGAGCGCAAGGGCGCCCCCGATGAACCCACGCCGCATCATGAGGCGGTCCCGGCCTGTAGCCGGCGCACGACCGGAAGGATATCCTCTTCCAGCGACTGCGGGTTGAAGGGACCCACGTGCTTGTAGGCGATGCGTCCGTCGGCATCGATGACGAAGGTTTCCGGCAGGCCGTAGACGCCCCAGTCGATGGAGGTTCTGCCGGCGCTGTCGGCGCCGATGCGGGTGTAGGGATCGCCCAGCTCCGCCAGAAAGCCCAGCGCCGCCTCCGCCTTGTCCTTGTAGTTGATGCCGTGGATCGGGACGGTGCCGGTCGCAGCCAGCTCCACCAGCAACGGCATCTCCACCCGGCACGGCACGCACCAGGAGGCCCAGACGTTGACGATCGACACCTCTCCGCGCAGGTCGTCCGATGACAGCCCCTCCGGGCGGCCTTTGATCGGTGGCAGGACGAAGTCCGGCACCTGCCGTCCGATCATCGTGCTTGGCAGGCTGTCGTCATTGTTCGAAAGCCCCCAGAGGAAGGCTCCGGCAAGCGCTGCGAAGAGCGCCGCTGGCAGCCCCGCCACCAGCAGGGTCCAGCGCGGCCGGCGGGCGGCATGACCGCTCATGACCCCTCCTCCGCGTTGGCCGTCACCTCGGCCTGGAAGGCGCGCTCCCGCTCGGGCCACGTGCTCTTGATATAGGCCAGAACGGCGATGATCTCATCGTCGCTCAGGATGCCCTCGAAGACCGGCATGTCGCTCTCGTAGCCGGGGACGACAGCACCGACACCCTGCTTGGTGATGGTGAAGAGCTGCCCATCCGCGTGATGCCAGGTGTGCCCCGTTTCGTCATGCGGCGGGGCGGGCATGCGGCCACTCTCCAGCCGCCTGCGCCAGTCCGGCTGTCCCTCGAGCTCCGCGCCGTGGCAGGAGGCGCAGCTTTCGGCATAGACCTCCCGCCCCAGCTCGATAGCGGCAGGCCCCACGGTCTCCCCCATGACGGTGAGCGAGGGCGGCTCGTCGCCGCTCCCCGCCCAGACCGCCAGCGCGGTGAGCGCCCCGGCGAGCGCTGACGCGCCCAACAGATAGCGTCTCATGCCGACCTCCGCAGGAACTTGACCAGCGCCAGCGAGCTCAACACCAGCACCGCGATCAGAAGGATCAGCAGCAGCCCGCCGACCCCCATCATCGCGGCTATGATGGGGCCGTTCACCATATCCATCATCGGGCACTCACTCATTGGAGTAGACGGTGATGCCGCCCTCCCCGAACGCGTAGGTCTTGAGCGCTCCGCTCTTGCCGCCCATCCCAGGCGCGTTCATGGGCATGCCCGGTAGTGTGATCCCCGTGATCTCGGGGCGCTCGGAGGTCAGGCGATCGATGATCTCCGCAGGCACGAGGCCGCTGACGTAATAGCCATCCACTTCCGCCAGGTGGCAGCCCAGACCCTGCTCGGGAACGCCCGCCTCGACGGAGCGCTCATCGAAGTCCGGGTCATCGATCCGGGTGACGTGATATCCCTCGCCTTCCATGTAGTCGGCATAGGCGTCGCAACAGCCGCAGGACGGGTCGCGCCAGATGGTCATCTGGCGGTCCGACGGAACAGACGCGGCGGCATCCGGGGCCGCCATGTTTTCGCTCTCAGCCATGCCGAAGGTCGCGAAGCCGAGGATGCCGGCAGCGGTCAGGGCGGCAGCCGCGCCCAAGGTAATCTTGTTGTTCATATCAGCTTTCCTTCTGAGAGGTTTCAGATGTCCAGGTCACGCCGCCATCACGGCTGGCGGACAGGCCGCCTTCGCGGGCGGCGACAAGGTGGTCGGGATCGGCGGGATCGACGGCCAAGGCTTCGATGGCGCCGGCCGAACTCAGGGACCAGTTCACGCCGGCATCGCCGGAGGCCCAGAGACCGCTGGACAGCCCCGCATAAAGCCGCTCCGGGGCCTCGGGCGCGAGCGCCAGGGTCGTAACCGGCTCACCGGCGGGCAGAGGCGCGGCGGGGGCCGGTGTTATCCCCGCGGCGAGCGCGTCCATGGCGTCGCCCGATGTCACGTCCTGCCAGCGGCAGAAGCAATCGGGCACGCGGGTCAGCCCCGCGTCCGTCCCGGCGTAGAGCCAGATGCCGCCCATGCCGGTCGGACTGGCCACGGAAACGAGACTCAACACCTCGTGCTCCGCCCCCTCCAGGTAAGGGCGGTCCATGACGAATTCCCAGCTCTCGCCGGCATCCTGGCTGCGCCAGAGCCCGTCGCCTGCGAGCGCGGCGTAGATCATCTCCGGCTCCCGCGCGGCGAGGGTCAGCGCCGTGACCGGGCGATCCGGCAGGCCAGCACCGGCGTCGGTCCAGCTGCGCCCGCCGTCGAGGCTGCGCCGCAGCCCCCCTTCCGCGAGCGCGGCAAAGAGCATGCCTTCCCGCGCCGGGTGGCTGGCAAGGCAGGTGACCGGTTCCGCCAGGGACAAGGCCTGCGCCTCGTCCGGGTTGAGGCGCCACAGACCGGACGATCTGGCCGCGATGGCTGTGGCGCCGTCGAAGGAAAGCGCTCGGATCGCATCGCCGGAAGCGGCGAAGGAGAGACGTGGAAGGATCAGAGCCGCGCCGAGTGCGGCAATACTACCACCCAGCAAGCGCCTGCGCGAGATGGCTCGCGGAGGAAAAACAGACATGAAGACAGTTCCCGAAGGTGACAGATGGCGTCGATCGCGCACCGGCCGCTGCGCGGCAGGCACGGCGGGACCGGGCCGTCACCTCAGGGTGCGGCCGGTCAGCTCAGGAAGCTGGTTCGTGGGGGAAAGGGGTCGGACGCCGGATCGAGCCCTGGGAGGTGGACGTCACCCGTTCTGGCAAGACGCGAAGAAACCAGATCGAACGGCTCCGCCTGGGACGCGCGCGCGGTCGAGAGCACGGGTGCCGTGCAGTCCATGTCACAGACGATGGCCTCATCGACGTCCTGGGTGCAGGCCGGGCAGATGTCATCTGGCTCCAAATCCATCACCGAGGCGGCACCGGCCATGTCCAACGACATCTTCGCCCCCGCCAGGTCATGCAGCAACACGCCGATCAGCAAAGCAAGCGAGAGGCAGAGCGTGGCAAGGCGAAGCAGAACGCGCATGCGGGAGACATAGGAAGCCGCGCCGCGTTTGTCGAGCGCCGCAGCGTCATCGGCTCATCACAAAGCGCGGAGTTCGGCTCCGAGGCGGAATGTCGTTCCGGGCCAAGCCCGGAGCCCCCTTTCCGGAAAACTTTGAACTCGGAAGCCCATCAGTATCGAAACTGTGGCGAAGCGTAGCGACCATTCCATTTCCATGGCGTTTTTGACAACTCCCGGCCCAAGGACGATGCCGCTCGCGCGGCAATGGCGCCCGTGGCTGGCGTTCGAGACTGATCGCCACCCTGTGCATTTGGGAATGCGGGCACCTGCCTGACGATCGAGGCCTCTCAATCGACAGACAGGAGGTTCCCATGACCGAGGAGAGGATTTCGCCGCTGCGGGCGAGGATGATCGAAGACATGTGCATCCGGGGGATGGGCGAGAAGGCGCAGAAGTCACACATCAGGGCCATCAAGGACTTCGCCCAGTTCCTTGGGCATTCGCCGGATACAGCCACCTCGGAGGAGTTGCGCGCTTACCAGCTGCACATGACCGACACAGGGGTCACGGCCAGCACATTCAACGTGCGGATCGGCGCGCTCCGGTTCTTCTTCGGCATGACCTGCGGGCGCGAGGACATGAAGCGCTACATGCAGTTCCGCACACAGCCGCGGAAGTTGCCGGTGGTGTTCAGCATCCAGGAGGTATCCGACATCCTGATGGCTGCACCCGGGCCCGGGCTGAAGTATCGGGCCGCGCTCAGCATCTCCTATGGTGCTGGTCTGCGGGCCGCCGAGGTCTGCAATCTCAAGATCGGCGACATCGACAGCGACCGCATGCTGATCCACGTCGAGCAGGGCAAGGGGCGGAAGGACCGCAAGGTGGTGCTGTCACCAGGTTTGCTCGAACTCCTCCGAGACTATTGACGCGAAGCACGACCCGAGGGCTGGCTTTTCCCCGGCAAGCCCAAGATCAACCCGATATCACCGCGCCAACTGAACCGCGCCTTCACGTCGGCCAAGACCATGGCCGGGGTCAAGAAGGCCGCCACCCTGCATACGCTGAGGCACAGCTTCGCGACCCATCTTCTGGAGACCAACACGGACGTCCGGGTGATCCAGGTCCTGCTGGGCCACGCCAAACTCACGGCGACGGCGCAGTACACGCATGTTGCCACCAAAACGATCCGCGATACGGTCAGCCCCTACGAGATGCTGACCAAGCTGCAGGATCAGACGGTTAAGCGAAGTCTGAAGTGACCGGACGCCGGGGTGCCCCGGCCGAAGCTGGAGATCGCTGACATCTTTCGCGCTTATGGTCCGGCCTGGCGGCAGGCGAATGCCGGGCATGTCAGCCTAATCCAGCTCAAGGTGATGTCGGCCATCGAAGCCTGCCGGACCGAAGCCCTCGGCGGTCATGTGGCCGGGTGTGCCAAGCGTGGCCACCACCATGTCGCCTACAATTCCTGCAAGAACCGCCATTGCCCGAAGTGCCAGGGGCCAGCGGCGCGCGAATGGATGGCGGCGCGCAGTTTCTCCGTTCCATGCTGTCCTCTTTTGCGAACTCCGTGGTGACGAGGAAGTTGTCAGATCGCTTCCATGGTCAGATCTCTGGGGGTGTCGAACCGTGTGCCGTGACGCAGGATGCTCCACGCCGTGCGGGCCAGCTTGTTGGCCAAGGCAATCGCAGCCTTGTTCCTGGGCATTCGGGATACGGCGCGTTCGAGCCAGGCTCCGAAGCTAAACGCCTGCCATCGGTGGGGGCGCATCATGATCACCTTGGCGGCCTGCACGAAGAGCATGCGCAGGTACCGGCTTCCCCGCTTGGTGATCCGCCCGAGGATCGTGCGCCCTCCCGTGCTGAACTGTCGGGGCACCAGCCCAACCCAGGCCGCGAAGTCGCGGCCCCGGTCGAAGGCCTCGCCCTGTCCGACCGCCGCGACAATGGCCGTCGAAATCATGGGCCCGATGCCCGGGATCGACATGATGTTCGCGCAACTCTCCTCCGTTTGGCTGATCTCCTCGATCTCCTTCGACACCGCCGCGATCCGGTCGTCGAGCCAAAGCCAGTCGCCGTAGAGCCCGATCAGAATGCTTCGCATCCGGGCAGAGATCTCGTCGCGTCTCTGTTCGAGGATCGTCTCGAAGGAATTCCGTAAGGCGCGGAGCCCGCTGCGAACCGCGATCCCCTGTTCGATCAGGAAGGCACGGATCTGGTTGATCGTTGCGGTACGCCGCGAGACGAGCCGGGCCCGCACCCGATGCAGGGCCTGAAAGTCGAGCTGGTCCTGGCTCTTCTCCGTCACCGTCCGGAGGTTCGGCCGCAGAGCGGCTTCGGCGATTGCCTCGGCGTCGTTGTAGTCGTTCTTCTGTCCCTTGTTGCACGGCTTCACGCAAACCGCCGGGATGATCCGCGTGTCGAACCCCATGCCGCGCAGCGTCCGGCTGACAAAATGGGCACTGAGGCAGGCCTCCATCCCGACCACGCATCGCGGCAACTTCTCGAACGTTGCGTCCAGTGCGAGCCGCTTGATCTGCTTGCGCAAAACCACCTGACCCGAGCGGTCAAAACCGACCAAGTGGAACGTATCCTTGCCTATGTCGATGCCGACAACTGCCAGGTCCTCAATGCTTCCTGTCTTCTTCGCACACATGGCTCCTTCTCCTTTGGAGCGGATGATCCCGGTCCAGGATAACCCAACGATGGGGGAAGCAGCCGGCACATCCCATTAGCCGTCATTAGTGGATTGCGCAGCGAAGGGCCGCTGGTCTTTCAGAACATCGACCCGATGTCGGCTGCCCCCGTCGGGTAGGCAGCCGGCATGGCCTTCACCTGCGCCGCCGTCAGCCCGAGCTTGATCGCCAGCGAGAAGACGTTGATCAGCTCGGCGTAGTCGGGCCCGAACATGTGCGCGCCGAGGATCTTGCCGTCCTTGGTGGTGATTACCTTCGCGCCTGTATGGCTTTCACCCAAGCGCTTCTGCGAGAACCAGCCAGAAGTATCGGTGAAGCTTACCTCGACGGCACCCCTCGCGCGCGCTTCTTCCTCGAGCATGCCCACCCGCGCCAGTTCGGGGATGGTGAAGACCACACTCGGCACGCCGGTGTAGTCGGGCTCTTTCCGCTTCTCCTTGAGCATGTTCGAGGCGGCGATCTTGCCTTCGAACACCGCCACCGGGGTCAACGGTTTGCCGGGCGAGGCGGCGGCGTCGCCGGCTGCGAAGATGCGCGAGTTCGACGGAGATTGCAGCCAGGGCATGACCTTCACGCCGCCTTGCTCGGTCTCGATGCCCGCGGCGACGAGTTCGAGATGGTCGATCGAAGGCACCCGGCCCCCACCGTGCACGACGAGATCGGCCTCGACGGTGTGGTTCTTGTCCGACGTCCGGTAGACGACGCGGTGCGCCCCGTCCGCATCCTCGACCCGCTCGATCGCCGCCTCGTCGATGATCTTGATCCCGGCGGCGCGGCTGCGGTCCAGCAGCATGTCGACCAAGTCGGGATCGAACATCTTCAGCTGCCGCGCGCCACGGTCGAGGATCGTCACCTGCGCCCCGGCCCGCGCCGCGATATGCGCGAACTCGAAGGAGATGTAGCCGCCGCCGACGAAGGCGATGCGCCGAGGCAGCTCCGGCAGGTTCAGGAAGTCGGTGCTGTCGATCAGTCGGTCAGCGCCGGGGAAGTCGAGCGGGCGCGGCTTGGCCCCGGCAGCGATCAGGGCGTGACGAAAGGTGATCTCGCCATGGCCCCCGATTTCGAGCCGGTCTTCGCCGGTAAAGCGGGCGGTCCCGTGCAGACAGCGCACGCCCGCCTGCCGCAGCCCCTCTTCCATGCTCTCGGGAACGGGATCGGTGAAGCTCTCCTTGTGCTTCATCAGCGCGGGCCAGTCGATGCGGGCCTCCCCTGCAACGCCCTTACCCGCGAGTAGCCGCGCGGCCTCGACCGCTTCGGCTCCGGCGCGCAGCATCTTCTTGGGATCGCATCCCCTGAGCGCGCAGGTGCCGCCGTAGGGGAGTTCGTCGACGATGGCGACGGACCAGCCGGCGTTGCTGCATTTCTTCGCGGCGGTGATCCCGGCCATGCCGGCACCGATGACGATCAGGTCGAGCATGTTGGTCATTTCTGTTCCTCGTTCTGTCGTATTGGCTGCGTGGGGTCAGACTGGCGCACGGGGCCCACCGATGATGATGCCGGCGCCGAGAAGGCAGATGCTGACGCCGATCATATCCCACCGATCCGGCCGGCCCCCTTCGACGGCCCAGAGCAAGAACAGTGAGGCGGCGATATAGATGCCGCCATAGGCTGCGTAGGCCCGTCCGGCGGCGGCGCTGTCAGCCAGTGTCAGAAGGTAGGCGAACAGCGCCAGCGAGGCCATGCCGAGACCGATCCACCAGATTGGCTTGTCCAGCCGGAGCCAAGCCCAAAAGGCGAAGCAACCTGCGATTTCGGCCAGTGCGGCGCCGATATAGGCGGCAAGGGTGGGCATGGGAGGTTCTGTCTCCTGTCGTGGTCGAGGGCCACTACCCTCCACAACAGCTGAGCGCGGCCACGTCTTTCTCAAAGGTCTGAGCGGCGAGCTTCAGCCCCTCAACCGTGGTGAGATAGGGCATGATCGTGTCGCCCAGCTCCTCGTAGGTTAGCCCCGCCTTGAGCGCCATCGCCGCGGTCTGGATGCTGTCCGCGCCCTCGGGGGCGAGGATCTGGGCGCCCAGCAGCCGCTTTCTGCCTGCCTGGGCCACCAGCTTGATCAGCCCGCGCGTGTCGCGGGCCGCCAGAGCCCGGGGCACGGCATCGAGCAACAGGACCGAGGTCACCACGTCGTGCCCGGCGGCGCGGGCCTGCGCCTCGCTCAGGCCCACGCCCGCCACCTGCGGGTGGGAGAAGACCACCCAAGGCATCGTGACATTGTCATAGGTGCGCGCCTCGCCCGCCGCGGCGTTCAGGGCGGCGATCTTGGCGCCATAGGCCGCCATGTAGACGAACTGGTCGCGCCCGGTGACGTCGCCGGCCGCCCAGACCGCCGGGTTCGTGGTGCGCATCTGCGAGTCGACGACGATCCCGCCCCGCGCATCGGTCTCGATCCCGGCCGCACCGAGGTTCAGCCCGTCGCTGTTCGGCATTCGCCCGGTGGCGAGCAGCAACCGCTCGGCACCGAAGCTCTCTCCATCGATTCCGGTCAGACGCACGTTGCCGCCGTCGCGCGCCACGTTCTCGTAGCCGGAGACGCGCGCGAGGCGGATGCCCTCCTCGGCCAGGTAGTTCTCCAGGGCTTCGGATATCTCCGGCTCGGCCTCCGGCAGCACGCCGCGGCGGCTGACCAGCGTCACGGCAACACCGGCACGGGCGAAGAGTTGCGCCAGTTCCACGCCGATGTAGCCCGCCCCAAGGACCAGCAGAGAGGTCGGCAGCGCGGTCATCTCCAGCGCCGAAGTGCTGTCGAGGGCGTCGACCTCCTCGATACCGGCAATTGCCGGCACATGCGGTCGGGAGCCGGTCGCGATAATGATCTTCGTCGCCGTAAAGGCTGCGCCGTTCACGGTCAGCCGGCCCTCGTCGTCGAACCGGGCGCGGCCTTCGATATGGTCTACGTTCTCGTGCCGGGGCAGCACGCCGGCGTATTTCGCCGCGCGCAGCTCATCAACCAGCGCCTGCTTCTGTGCCACCGTCGCGGCCCAGTCGGTCACGCGGGCCTCGCCCTCGATGCCGTCGAACCGGTTGGCCGTGCGCGCGTGGTGCAGGCCTTCGACCGCGCGGATCAGCGCCTTGGAGGGCACGCAGCCCACATTGACGCAGGTGCCACCAAGGGTTCCGTCACCGATCAGAGCGACCCGGGCCCCGGCCTCGGCAGCGGTGATCGCGGCCGAGAATCCGGCGGAGCCTGCGCCGATCACGGCAAGATCGTAGGCGCCGCCCTTGGGAGTGCAGCAATTTCTCATGTCAGTCTCTCTTCAGCTGGTGCGTTGGCGCCGCCAGAGCGCGTAGAGGGTGGTGCCGATGAACACCGCGAGCGCGGGCAGAAGCACGATGTCGAGCCAGCCCAGCAGGGCCGAAAGCCCGACCGCGCCCATCAGGATCACCAGGATCGGGGTGAAGCAGCACAGGGCCACAAGGACGGTGCCGATCAGCCCGTATTTCAGGAGGAGATCGTTATTTCCGGAGTGGGTATGGCGTTCGGTCACGACCCGCTGCCCTCGGCCAGGGTCGCACCGTATCCGACGCCGGTGACGGTCGCGATCAGCGCGTCGGGGTCGGTGACCGCATCGTCGTAGTGCAGAACATAGATACCATCCTCGGCGGCGCCTTCGACGAACTCGACGATCTCGACCGTGTCCACCCGCTTGAGTGCGGTCGCGACGATGTAGCTGCACGAGGGGCAGGTCAGCCCCGTGACGTGAAGCCGGGTCTGCGCGTCCCCGGCGAGGACTGTGGCGGGAGCGAGAAGAAGGATTGCAGCGATCAGGATGCGTTTCATGGGTAACTCCGTGTCAGAAGGTCAGGACGAAGGGAGCGGCATAGGGAAAGACCAGAGCCAGGAGCACCACAACCAGTGCTCCCCAGAGCAACCCGCGCATCAGCCCGCGATCCACCGGATGGGCGCAGGTTCCGTCTCCGCAATCTTCGGAGGACGCCGGCCGGTAAGCTTTCCAGAAACCGAAGCCGAGCGCGGCGGCCGCGAGGGAGAAGGTCACCCACTTGTAGGCGTAGAGTGCGGTAAGCTGCCCGATGAAGACGCCGGTAACGCCAAGGCTCACCAAGACAAGAGGCAGGATGCAGCAGGAGGTCATTGCCAGCGCGCCGAGCACCCCGGCGCCGGTCGCGGCCCATCCCGTCCTGTCGGGTCTTTTATCAGCCTGTCGCTCGGTCTCGATCGCTTCCGACGTCATCGCCTCATTCCCGTTGTTTCTCAACGGGCTACAACGTAGGGTCTGTAGCAACTACAGGATCAAGGAGAAATCCAGTGCCAGACGATCACGCCAACGCGAGTGAACTGAAGCGCTCCGATCTCGCCCGCCTGACCGGCTGCAATCTCGAGACGATCCGCTACTACGAGAGCGTCGGCCTGATGCCCGATCCGCCGCGCACCTCTTCGGGCCATCGCCGCTACGGCACAGCCCATGTGGAGCGGCTCAGCTTCGTGATGCGGGCCCGAGATCTCGGCTTCACCATGGAGGAAATCCGCGATCTGCTGGGCCTGGTCGATCGCGGAAGCCAAACCTGCGCCGAGGTCGAGCAGATGGGGCGCCACCATCTTGATGTGGTTCGCGCCAAGATTCGTGATCTTCAGGCGATCGAGGCCGTTCTCGACCAAACTATCGCACGCTGCACTGGCTCTGATACCCCCGACTGCCCATTGCTCGATGTCCTCAATGAACGAAAGGCCAAGCCAGTACGGGAAGAGTGTCCGTTCCGATAGCTGCCATTCGGAAGCTATGCAGCGAAAGTCAGCTTCCCGCCGATGCCGTTGGAAAAGTCCGTGTTGCGCTGCGGCAAGTCTTTCGATTCACTCATTTATCAGGGGATGGGAGGATTTCGGGATGATGGGCAGGCAGGAAGCTCCGGCGCAGCTGTTCTACGACTTCGATCTGAAGCGGCACGTCCCGGCCGATCACATGCTGCGAGAGATCGACCTGCTTTTGGATGGTGACAGCCTTCGGGATGCGTTGCGCCCGTTCTACAGCCATCTCGGTCGTCCATCCATCGACCCGGAACTGATCATTCGGATGCTGGTGATCGGCTACGGCATGGGCATCCTGTCTGAGCGCCGCCTCTGCGACGAGGTCCATCTGAACCTGGCCTATCGCTGGTTCTGTCGACTGGGGCTGGAAGGGAAGGTTCCGGACCACTCGACCTTCTCCCGTTACCGCCATGGCAAGTTCCGGGAAAGCAACCTGCTGCGGCAAGTATTCGAGGCCACGGTCGAGCGCTGCCTGAAGGAGGACCTGGTGTCCGGCGAAGGCTTCGCAGTGGATGCCAGCCTGATCTCTGCGGATGCCAACAAGGTCCGGTCCATTGCTGCCGAAGACTGGAGCCCGGAGGTGGCGCGAGAGGCCGGTCACCGTGCAGCTCGGGAATACCTGGAGACGCTGGATGATGCCGTTTTCGGGGCAGCTTCTCCGAGCCAGCCGAAGTTCGTGGCCAAGTCCGATCCGGCTGCGCAATGGACTCGCGCGGAGGAATGCCGCCCCTATTTTGCCTATACCACCAACTACCTGATCGACACGAAGAACTCGGTGATCATGGACGTTGAGGCGACACGCGGATAGTGCCCCACGGCGTGGTGTAGGAGCGCCGACCTTCTGAGAGGTCAGGGTCTGTCAGGTAGCCACGGCAGGCAGCCTGACGTTGGGATTGTCGGTGACGCGGGCGAGCGTTTCAAGGCTCATGTAGCGCCGCGCGACGGCCCACTCGTCGTTGGTCTCGAGCATCAGCGCGCCGACGAGGCGGACGATGGCAGCATCGTTCGGGAAGATCCCTATGACGTCGGCTCGCCGTTTCACCTCGCGGTTCACACGTTCCAGCGGGTTGGTGGAGGCGATCTGGGTCCAGTGCTCGCGGGGAAACGACATGTAAGCGAGGGCATCGTCGCAGGAGGCGTCCATCAGGGCGCCGAGTTTGGGTTGTTTTTCCCGCAGGGCGTTGGCCACGACATTCCACTGTGCCTCGGCGTCGGCCTTGCTCTCCTGGGCAAAGTTCGTCTTCAGCATCGCCGCCACCGCGGTACGCTGCTTTGCCGGAGCGTGAGCCAGGGCGTTGCGCATCCAGTGAATGCGGGATCTCTGGTGGGTGGCGTTCGCGCCTCGATCTCTGCTTCCATGATCCGCTCGGCCGCAAAGGCCAGCATCTCGCGCACGAGGTCGCCATCGGCCTGCTTCTCAACCAGCTCGATTAGCGCCATTCTGTCGTCGGTCATCGTCATCTCCGTCTCAGGTTTCAGGTGTCGCAACCCAAACTTTTCCGAAGATCGACGGTGACCGCCAGCGTCGCCATCAGCGTCGCCCGCGGCCTCCTACACCGCGCCGTGGGGCACTATCGACACGCGCTATCCGACAGGCTGAGGTCGGGGCGCCGCGCACCATGCTGGACAGGACGGAGAAGCGGTTCGGGATCAGGCCGGATTGGCTGGCTGTCGACACAGCCTATGGCATTGCCGAGAATCTCGGATGGCTGGTCAGGAAGCGCAGCATCATTCCCTTCGTCCCCGTGATCGACAAGTCGGAGCGGACGGACGGGACCTTTTCACGATCAGACTTCGAATGGGACGAGGCGAACAACCAGTATATCAGCCCGGAGGGTCACGCGCTCAAACAGTTCCGCCGGAACTATTCCGACCCGGATCGAGGTCAGGACACCGGTGGACGCAAGAAATACCGCAGCCTGAAACCGACCTGCCAGGCCTGCCCATCAGAGGAAATCTGCTGCCCGAAAGCCGATGCGCGATACGTCACCCCGGACCCCATGAGGAGGCCCGTGAGTTCGCCCGCGAATGCCGAAAATCCAGGGCCTACAAGGTGTCCCGCGACAAGCGGAAGAAGGTTGAGATGCTCTTCGCCCACCTGAAACAGATCCTCGGCCTGACACGGCTGCGGCTGCGCGGACCAAACGGAGCCAAGGACGAATTCCTGCTCGCCGCCATCGCCCAAAACCTCCGAAAACTCGCGAAGCTACGCCCTCAATGCGCAATGCAGGAGGCCGCAGCATGAGCTGAACGGCCAGATAGCCGCCTTGAGGCGGTCAGCCGGGCCGAGGCCCGAACGACTTGGCGTTGGCGGAGAGACCCGAGCCGCGAAATCGGCGATTTCGACCGACTTCTTCAACACAATCCGCCCACTCTTATGATGGCATGCGCTGTCGCGGCGGCTGCGAAGCATGGGCAGCCAACTGTAGGAAGGTCCGCATAGCCGATCGACACGATCTGCGGATACCCCCCGTTTCTTTTTGTAACTCGGCGATCGGAACCATCTCCTGCAAAACAGGAGATGCCCATGCTGCCCTTCGCAAAATTTCACGCCGCGACGCTCCTCGACCTGCAGGACTGGTCGACGCTCTCGCGCAATTCCGTTGGCACTTTCATCAGCCGGTTCGGGATTCAGCCGCTTGGTCACAAATACCCCATGCTGCGAATCTACGAGCATCTGCTCGGCCTGTCGCCATCGGATTCGGCCGAGGAAAAAATGCTCGGTGGAGGCCTGCTAAGGGTCACTGACGTCGCGGAACGGTTCGGTCTCCCCGGCGACGACCTCCGTGACGCTCTGCGCACCCCTGGCAACCCCTACCCGCCGCTTTATGCATTCGGACCAAGACGGAATCTGATGCTGAACGCGCAGGTCGAGCAGTTGCTGGCAAGCCCCAGAAACGCCTTTCACAGTTTGGCCCCGATCGAGGGACACGCCCTGCCCGCCTCGCGCCTGGCGCGGCATCTCAAGGTCGCGCAAGCCCGGATCGACGCTATCCTCGTGGACAAGGGAGATCTCCCGGCCCGGATCATCAGCCATGGGCGCATACGCTACATCGTTTCGGACGTGGTGCACAGGCTCGCATCTTCAGAAGAGAAGCCCGCTTCGGAGGAAGATCTCCGGGCCGAAGAGACAAATGTCGTCATCCCGGAGGTCGCGCCCTCCTCCACGGGCGGCACGTCTCGCGGCCTGTTCGCAGACACCACGGCACGCGCGGCTGCCCAGTCTGAAACGCGGCTCTCCTGCACAGGATCCGGCGCAAATGCACGCTAAGGCGATTGCCTGCACGGGGGGCCGGCCGAGGCGAAACTGTTGGGAACATAAGGCGTTGCTTAGTTCCCGGATATTTCGACTCGACTGCACATTTTCGCTTCTTCTGCACGCCAAGCGGCCAATCTTCTTCATGAACCCGATGAAAGGAAAACCCATGGTTCCCAAAACAAAAAACCTCAATCGCATCGTCGTGAACCTGCCCGCACAGGCGCCATTCACTCTTCGCGAGGTGCTCGAGCATGAACGCGATCGGCGTCTCCAGTCCGCCCTGAGGCGTCTCGAGACTGCCCTCGGCGCCCCCCTCTGGACCATGCCGGCGGACATCGACTGGTTCGATGCGCACTTTCCGAGCGGCGGCTTCGACGGTGCCAAGGCTCCCTGGACCAGTGTCCAAGCCTACCAGGCTTGGCGCAACGCCGTCCGCCGCGCCATCCGACGGTACGTCTACACGCTCGGCACGTCCGTCATGCGCATCCGTCACGTCCAGGCGAGCCTTCTGTCCCGGACGAATGCGCAACCCCACTTCCCGATCCCTGCAGCCCAGCTTCTCAGGCATACGAATGTCGAGCGTGTCAGGGCCCATTACGCGAATTTCAGTGAGGCGGCATCGGACCCTAAGTCCGATTGATCCCAGAAATCGCGCCGCCGCCGTCCCGGACGGCGGCCGCACCCTCCAACCCGACAAGGAATGCCGAATGGGTTTTTTCTCTCATGCCTCCCAGACCGCCATGGCCGACGCCGTGCCGGCGTCAAAAACGATGCAGACGGTATTCGACGAGACCGTCAACGAAACCGAACGCACCCGCATTGCCCGGCTGGCCGAGTATTTTGACGCGCCGCTCTCAACCCTCGATGGGGGTAAGGTCGACCTCTTGGCCTGGTTCGACGCGAACTTCCCGGCACTCAAGCAGATCGGGGCCGGACCGCTGCCCGGCTCAGGTCGGACTTTCTGGCAGTCCAAGAGCAGCTATGCGAAGTGGCGCGAAGTCGTCCGCCGCAGGATCCGGACCACCCTCGGTCTCGTCGCTGCCAAGAAAGCATTGCGGGAGCGCGTCGACGGCTGGACCCCGTTCCTGGCCCTCCTGGAAGAGCTCTCAAAAGACCATGGTCCCGTTCATCCGGGGACTCTCGGCGCGGTTCGGACCTTCTCCGACCGGGCACGGTCGGCTGGCATCGACCCGATGGACCTGACCCCTGACACCGTTCCATCCTTCCTGGACGGAATGCCGACCCATGAGAGCGATGCATCCGCGACAGCCCTCAGGGCGCTTGCCCGCCACCGCGTCTTCCCGCAGATCGCAGCACATTTGCCACCAGACTACGACCCAACCTATCTCGTTCCGACGGCCCGCACCCCCGTGCCCGACTCTGTGCGCAAGATGATCGCCGACATGGTCGAGGCGGCACGCTACGACCAAAGCACCTACGACGATGTCTCTGAGAGTTGCACCGAGAATTTCAATCAGGAGACGGCCAAGACTTATTGCGCGGCCCTGGTCGCATTGGCCCGGGCCGCGCAGGAAACCGGCAAAGCCGACCTGGCGTCGTTGAACTGTCTCGGCTCGCTGTTCGAGACCCCGGTTCGCATCGCCGCCATCCGCCATTGGATCGACCAGTCCGAAACGGAAGTGGGGTCCAGTCTTCGGACCGCCGCGGATTACGTCCGCATCGTCGCGCAGATCGGCAAGGCCAACGGGATCAGGACGAAAAAATGGCTCAAGTCGCTGAAGAAGAACCCGCACCTGCAGGAGGGCCATGCAGCGGGGGAGAAGATGTCCCCCAAGAACCGGGTGTTCTGCGAGCGCCTCATTCACGACCCCGCCGATGTCCGGACCTTTTTGCGGCAGCACGTGCTCTACCAGGACCGGGCGAAAGATATCCTCGCCACCGACAAACCCCTCACCGCATCGCAACTGCGCGCTGCCCGGCGCCTTTCGACCTGCGCCGCCTTTGCCGCGCTGGAAATACGCGGCGCAGGCCTGCGGAAAGGCAGTGCCCTGGCCGCGGAATGTGGTGGCGTGAGCCAGAACCTCTTCCGGAAGACGATGGGCGAAAAGACGTTTTTCGAGCTCCGGGTCGCCAAGAAGGACATGAAGGGCGAGTATGTCGAGCTGCCGCCGATCCACATCCGGGATGACAAGTATTGCGGCTACAAGGTGATTGACTGGTATCTGACCACAGGTCGACCGCTCTTCGATTTTGCCAACCCGGAATTCTGCGAAGAGAAAAAATGCGCGAGGGCCACGCACCTGTTCGTCTCCGAGCAATCGGCGAACCCACTTGGCGGGAAGATGCTCTACAAGTGGCTCACACGGAGCAGTGCGGAGATTGGCCTGCCGATGTTTCCGCATAATTTCCGGCATGGCTTCGCGACCCTCCTGTTGGCCCGGTCCTGGAGCAACCGGGGGCGGGCAGCCGCCTATCTCGGCTGCTCGGTCGGTGTGCTGGATACGTATTATGGATGGATCGACAAGCAGCAGAAGCTCGAGGAAGTGCAGGACCTCCTGGCAGAGGTTCTGGCCGGAAAATGACCCGTCATGTCATCCTCGCAAAACCGCACTGGCAGCCCAACGCCGCGTCGCCGATCTTGCTCGGTATGCCACTTGCCGAGTTGCAGGCGCTCGACAGCCTGATCGAGTTCATGACGGAGCATGGCTGCACTGAGCTCACACCAACCGACTGCCGGGTCTGGGCGCGCCTCAATAGCGGTGCCGCCACGATCGAACATGCCATCGCGGCCATGATCAAGACCGACGGACCCGAGGCCCCGCCGCTTGCGTCCCTGCGTGCTGCAGAACAGTCCCTGACCGCCTGCGCGCGCTTCGCCGGCATCTCCCGAGAGCCGCGTCGCGACTATGAACGGACCATCTCACTCTATCCAGAAGACCTTCCGGCGGAATGGCAACAGCATCTGGCCCGGATCCGGGACCGCAGAGAAGATGGCGAAATCAAGCTGGTGCCGGATCTCTACGACCGCATGACCCGGAAGCTCTGCCAATACGGCTGGTATCTGCGGGAAAGCGGGCTTGCACTGGACTTCGAGATCGCGTCGCTCCGGAAATTCTATACCTATGAAACAACGAGAATTTCCGCCCGGGGCGCGCCACTGAGCACGTCAACGATCATCGCGACATTCGCCGATCTCAGGGATTTTCTGCGGTTCTCGAAGGCCTATCCGAAGGCCCTGGTCAAGCAACTCGATAAGCTCCTCCAGAAGCTGCGGGACCGGGCCAGCGTGGAGACCGCCCGGAAATTCGCAGCCCTCGCCGCGATCGACATCACCACCATTCATCCGCGCGCCGAGGCAGTGCTCGAAGGTGTGGCGAAGCAAACCAACCCGGCAAAGCGTGTCATCAAGCGCAACCGGGCCCTTGCGATCGCGGTGCCTCCGCTGACTCCGCTTCGACGTGAATGGCATGACCTGAGGTTCGGCCGCGACCTCGTCTGGACCGAGGGCCGCTATTGCCTGCGGAACTACAAGTTGCGCAAGACCCGGCATCTTCCTGGTCGGGAAGAATACCCTGGCTCCATTCATCCAAATGTGCAGCATTTCGTCGACGCCCGCCTGCTTCAGGATGATGACCCGAAATATCTCGACGCCCTGCGCGACGCGGCCGAGGAAGAAGAATGGCCGCTATTCATCCATCCAGATGGCACGCTCGTTGCCGAGAATTACGTGTCGCAGGTCTGGTCCTCGGAGTTCGGAACCGGCGCTCACATCTGCCGATCCATCGTCTATGACGTCGTATTTGCGATCAGTGAGGACGCGACGCTGGCCGGTATGCTCATGAATGATCACACGTCGCAGCAGGCGCGCAAGAAATACACCGGTGACAGGGCAAAGCAGGCCTCACTCGCAGCAGCCGGTAAAGAGATCGACGACATTTTCGACGCGTACAATGGATCACATGGAGCCTCTGCGTGATACCGCAGCGCAGATTTTAGACGAGGCAGTCTGGGTGCCGTCGCGCTCGACATCAGCCGCACGACCAGAAACCCCGGTAGCCTGCAGTCAGCCCCGCATTGAGGGCGAAGGTCAGTTCCGCATCACCGCGCCAGTGTAACCAAGCCATTGGCACCGCGGTTTATGCGGCCTGACTGCTTGCTTCAGGGTGTAGCGCCTTCCAGTTCCACGGCAGCAGCTCATCCAGCTGGTTGATCTTGTGGTCGTGGATGCGGTCGAGAAC
>Ga0310345_10000729_pt1 | contig 43770 bp, 37 predicted proteins | sample HC15DNA20500_MG_FD_204667 | JGI IMG/M metagenome (GOLD analysis project Ga0310345, IMG submission 204667) | Marine microbial communities from station ALOHA, North Pacific Subtropical Gyre - HC15-DNA-20-500_MG | ecosystem: Environmental > Aquatic > Marine > Oceanic | place: Pacific Ocean: North... | reverse complement strand
CAATTTATTTGTCGGTCATCGATAAGGATGGCAACATCGTGTCCTTGATTCAGAGCAACTACAGTGGGTTCGGGTCGGGGCTGGTCCCGCCCGGGACCGGATTCATGCTGCACAACCGCGGCGCCCTGTTCACGCTCGAAGAAGGACAGGCGAACACGCTTGAGCCTCGAAAACGGCCGCTGCACACAATCATTCCAGCGTTCATGGAAAAGGATGGGGTGCAGATCGGCTTCGGTATTATGGGCGGTTGGAACCAGGCACAGGCCCACGCGCAGTTCGTTGCCAATATCGCCGACTACGGGTTCGATATCCAGGAAGCACTGGAGGCCGGCCGATTCACCAAAGGGTCCTTCTCGGGATGCGATGTTCGTATCGAAGCTCTGATTTCCCCAATGATACGTGGCCGGTTGACAGAGTTTGGCCATGAGATCGAAGTAAGACCGCCGCGAACAGGTAGCTTCGGGAATGGCCAGGCGGTGCAAGGCACGCGCGAGGGCGTACATTTCGGTGCCTCGGAACCACGTCACGACGGGATGGCCATTCCTCAGGCGCCCCCGCTGTTTTGACAGGACACTGCGCTTCATACCCCCAGTTTGGTCGCTAATACTGGTCGCTTGTTTCACTCTAGTCATCCCGGTGCTTGGTCCGGTCTTTGGTGGGACAGGCAGCTGGAACGAGGTTCCACTTATTGCGTTCTTGGGGTTAGTAGGGGGTGGAGTCTGGAGTGTGCCATTCGCCGTTGTATGCATCCGTTCGTCCCGGATGTGACGCCGTCCTTCGTGAGCCCCGTAGGCCACCGCATTGCACCCCCTGCCAGTCAGCGATAGGATCCTTCTCTAGAGCATCGTTTACGAAGGAAACTGAACAGCGTCGCGATCTTGAAGCCGATGACCTACTGCGATCGGATCTTTACCGTTCTCGCTGTGCTGGCCTTCAACGGTGGTGCGTTAATCCCTCCCATCGTCCCAGGTCCTGTGTTGCAAATACGAGTTTGAGAAGAACAATTTTCGGAGATGATTCCCATGTTGCGATATATTTTTCCCTGTTTTCTACTCTCAAGTCTGCTCAGTAGCATCAATGCTTTCGCCGCCGAGACCTGTGATCCGGACGGTGAAGTTCAATTTGTCTGTGGTCCCATAAATCCTGAAGATTTGTATCAGATTCCAGATACTTCCTGGGTTATTGCTTCCGGCCGGGTATCTGATGTGGATGGGCCGATCTACGCGGTGGACATTCGTAATTACAGCTCTCGCGTTATATTTCCGGAAAACGCCTTGGTGCCTGAACACGACACCGCCACCTATCAAGACTGCCCAGGCCCAAACACCAGCAGCTTTCAACCCCATGGCCTTAGTCTACGAGAAGGTAATGGTGGTCTACACACCTTATACGTTGTAGGCCACGGCGAACGGGAAGCGATTGAGGTATTCAATCTAGATGTTCGTGGTAACTTCCCGTCTCTTCAATGGGTCGGTTGTGTAGTCGCTCCAGAAGGCACTAGACGGATCAACTCAATTACCGCTTTACCCAACGGCACCATCGCAGCAACAAATTTTGATACCGGTGGCGGTGAATTGTGGGAATGGCATCCTGCTCGCGATTGGACAGAAGTGCCCGGAAGCCAGATGCCTGGACCAAATGGCCTTGTTTCTTCTGTAGACGGTCAATGGTTTTACATCGGGGGCTGGAGCGATCAGGCACTGGTGCGCCTATCACGGGGAAAGACCCCGATACAAATTGATGCGGTCTCAGTAGGATTTAACGTAGACAACGTGCGTTGGGGGACTGATGGAAATATAGTGGTCGCCGGTCATGTTACGCGGTGCGATGATTCAAGTCCCTGTGAACTGGCGGTTGCTCGTGTTGCGAAGGTGAATCCGGTTACGCTTAACGTACAACAACTTGTGGACTATAAGGGCAATGATTTTTTCAAGCTAGGGACTGTCGCTATCGAAGTAGGTGATGAGATCTGGGTTGGAGGCATACGAGGAAGCCTTGGGATCGCTAGGTTTCCACAATAGAAGGCTGCTTTACCAATTCGACTACGCGAGGTGACGAACACGTGGTGCCTGGGGAAGTGGCATGGCAAGGTGTGCTGGTATGACGTGGCGACTGGCAGGTCTGTTGATCGTTGGGTGTTCGGTAATGCCAAGCACGGTGGAAGCTCAGACCGATCCTCTTGAGATCATGGCCCAAGTCGACCGCCTTTTGCGCGGTGATTCGAGTCGCGGTGTCGCCACTATGGAGGTGGTCACCGAGAATTGGGATCGGCAGATGACGATGGAACTCTGGTCATTTGGTACCGAGTACTCTCTTGTGCGTCTACGCGCGCCGCAGAAAGAGGCAGGCACGGCGACCTTGATGGCGGAGGATGATATCTGGAATTATCTGCCGAAGGTCGACCGCACGATCAAGATTCCCTCGTCGATGATGGGGGGGGCTTGGATGGGGTCGCATTTTACAAACGATGACCTCGTAAAGGAAAGCCAGATCGTTGAAGACTACGACATCGAAATCGCGTTCGAGGGCGACCGCGAGAAAGTGGCCGTGTGGGAGTTTCTCCTGACACCCAAGCCTGAGGCGGCTATTGTCTGGGGACGCGTCGAGTATCAGGTCCGCCAGGATGATTACATGCCGATCTGGACGAAGTTCTACGATGAGGATGGTGACCTGTCGCGGACCATGACCTACAGCGAATTCGTTGAGTTCGATGATCGATTGGTACCAGCTGCGATGGACATGCATCCTGCGGACAAGCCGGACGAGCGGACATCGATTCGCTATGAAGAACTTGAATTTGACATTGACATCGACCGGTCTTTCTTTTCACTTAGAAACCTCCAGCGCCGGTAACAACCTCAGATGAGGGACTCTCCGTGGCTCCGCATCGGCTGGCGGAATCTCGGCCGGAATCGGAAACGGACTACGCTCACCGCTCTTGGACTGGCGGTTGGGTTTGGCGCCAGTGTGTTCGTTGTTGGCTGGTCCGAAGGCATTATGGTCGAGATGGTGGAGAGTGCGACCTCGCTGGTCAACGGGCAGATTGAGATTCACGATGCCGAATTCAGACCCGATCGAAGTCTGTACGACACCATCGGTGGTAGAGGGGGGATTGACGTCGAGGCGTGGCTCCGCGTAATTGACGGTGACGCATCGGTGGTGGCGGTGGCCCCGCGCGTCTACGCAGGAGGTCTTATCAGTTCTGGTGAGGCGACGTCGGCGGGCATGCTTATGGGTATCGACCCGGTGCGTGAGCTGGCGTTGACGCGGTTTCTAGACCAGCTAGTTGATGGACGGTTACCGCGCCCGGGTCAGAACGAACTCGTAGTTGGCGAAGGGATGGTGCGGCAACTTTCGACGAGGGTCGGCGATGAACTCGTGGTTGTGGCATCTGGAGCGGACGGATCAATGGCGAATGACCTGTATACCCTCGTGGGGGTCTTTCGGTCTGGGTTAACCGAACTGGACGCCACGTTTGCCGTGATGCCAGTCGGCAACCTCCAAACTCTCTTGGTGCTGTCGTCGAACCGGGTTCATGAAATTGCTGTGGCCACTGTTGACCCCATGGTTGCTGAGGCAACCGCGGCCCGTCTTACCGACATCCTGCCGGCCGTCGATCCCGCAATCGAGGCGGTGCCGTGGACCGTACTCAATCCGGCGATGGTGGACTACGTGGCGCTGGCTGATTCCATGTATTTCATCATCATTATCATTGTCTTTGGCATCGCGATCTTCGGCGTGGCAAATTCGATGCTGATGGCCACCTTCGAACGTCGGCGGGAGTTTGCCGTCATGTTGGCGCTCGGGGCGACACCGCGCTCGATCTGGGCGGTGGTGTTGTCTGAAGGGCTCGCGGTCGCTGTTGTCAGCCTCGTCCTTGGTGCTGTGGTGACGTTGCCACTGATGGTGTGGTTTCACAACGCGCCGCCCGATATGAGTCGGTTCTTCGGAAGCGACGTGACAATCATGGGCGCGTTGCTGTCACCGAGTCTGCGGGTCGAGTACAACGTCACGATTTGGTTTATTTGTGCGGCGGCACTGATCGTGACGACACTATTAGCGGCGCTCTATCCTGCAATACGGGCAGGACGCACCCCGCCGGCCGATACTCTCTCCGGATTGTAGGTGGCGAAAACGGTCATGCTGCCACGGTCACAGCCAACGCATGTCGGCGTCATTCTCATCTTGGCGCTGCGCAACTTACGTCGCCAACTGCGGCGTAGCATCTTGACTGCCTCCGCGATGGTCATTGGTGGCTGGCTGCTATTGTTTTCGTTCAGTCTGGGCGACGGGATGCACGAGACTTGGATCGATTCTGGGGTTCGGATGAGCGGTGGACATGTCACGGTTGAACGCCCGGAGTATCGACTGAGTAGAAAGATCGAGGACCGACTACCCGCGGACGTACGCAGCGCGACCGAAAGGGCGCTCGAGTCCCCGGAGATTTCGGCGCAGGTGGTTGCGCAGTCCGCCCGACTGACGATTACCGGGTTGGCGAGTTCCCCCGCTGGCGCGCGACCTGCGCAGGTCATCGCGGTTGACCCGCTCGCCGAAGCCCCGTTCAGCATGTTCGACGACCAGGTGATCGAGGGACGGTATCTCGAGCCCGACGATCGACTAGCTGCCTACGTGGGTATCGGCCTCGTCGAGAGTCTCGACCTACGACTGGGATCACGTTTCGTCGTACAGGCACAGGACGCAGCACAGGATATTTCCGGACAACTACTCCGCGTCGTCGGTATTTTTCAGAGCGGCATGCCGGAGGCGGACCAGTCGGTGATCCACATTCCGTTCCAGACAGGTGGTGACTGGCTTGGGTCTGATCGCGACGTTACCAACGTTGGTGTGGTGCTGGCTGATAGTGCGATGGTCGCGGCCGTTGCCACTCACCTGGAACGGGTTCTCGCCGAACCGATTGCCCGCGGTGATGCGTCGGTGTTGAAGTGGCGCGAGTCGAACCCGGCACTCTACGCGGCGGTTGCCATTGATGACTTTGGGAACTATCTGATATACGGCATCCTTTTTACGATTATCGGGTTCGGGATTGTGAACACGGTGTTGATGTCGGTGCTCCATCGCCATCGGGAGTTCGGTGTGTTACAGGCACTCGGACTGACACCGGGGCAGACCGGAGTGATTGTGTTGGTGGAGGGTCTCACTCTCACGGCCGTCAGTGGGGTGATCGGCGTGAGCCTTGGCCTACTCACGACTTGGTATTTTTTTGGTGACGGGATCGACTTCTCTACGCTCATAGGAGAAGACATGACATTTTCTGGGGTGGTGATCGATCCCGTGGTTGTACCGATGTTTCGCGTGTCACGAGTAATACAGATTCTGGCATTCATCTTCGTGATGGGTGCGGCTGCTTCCGCCTACCCCGCACGTCGGGCGGCAACAATTGACACCGCCGAAGCCATGAAGTTCGAGCGATGACTGATACTTATAGCGCGGCGGTTCGCACCAATGGTCTCTGGAAAGTCTTTCAACAGGAAGCGGAGGAGGTCACAGCGGTTCGCGATGTTAGTCTGACGATCGACCGTGGCGAATTCACTGCGCTTGCAGGCCCATCCGGTTCTGGGAAAACGACCTTGCTCAACGTCATTGGCGGCTTGACCCGTCCTACACGTGGTGACGTTTTGGTGGCTGGTCGCGAAGTGAGCGCCATGTCGAATCAGGAGTTGGCGCGTCTACGACTCGATGAAGTTGGGTTCATCTTTCAGGCATACAACCTGCTGCCGGTTCTCACCGCGATGGAGAACGCGGAATTCCCCATGCTGCTGCAGGGGATCGGTGCTGAGGAACGCCAGGCGCGTGTTCGGGCATTGTTCGAGCGTACAGGGATGAGTGGGCTTGAGGACCGTCGTCCCGGGAAGTTGTCGGGTGGACAGCAGCAACGGGTTGCGGTCATTCGGGCTGTAGCAAGTAAGCCAGCACTCGTGTTGGCGGATGAGCCAACGGCGAACCTCGACTCGGCGTCGAGCGAAGCGTTGCTGGACATGATGTCTGAGTTAAACCGCGACTTAGGAGTCACGTTCGTGTTTGCGACTCACGATGGACACGTGATGGAACGGTCCAGGCGAGTCGTGCAGATGGTCGATGGCAGTATCGATGCGGATGAGATACGCACGTGAGGAGGGGGTCCTATTGTGGTGTACTGTTCACTGTCTGGCTTATCACGATCGGCGCACGTCCCGCCAACGCACAGACGAGTTGGTTGACCGGCTACCTGCAAACCGTTCCACTCTTCAGTAGTCCCACGGAACTCAGTAACGGCGACATCAGCAATTTCAGTCGATTACGTTTAAGTAGTGAGCCCTCAGTGGGTTCGTTGTCGGCCGAAGTAGCCTATGAACACACGGTCAGCGTGTGGCAACGCGGTAGTTCATCAACGCTCGCTCTCGGTGTTGTACCGAGCGGTGGTGAATGGTTCGATTTGGAAGGGACCATCACAGGTGTCAACCGTGCGCATGTACGCTGGCGGCATCGTTTTGACCGTCTGAATGTTGGATGGACACCGACTGACGCGTTTGATGTTCGTGTTGGACGACAGACGATGTCGTGGGGAACGACTCTCTTTTTGACGCCAGCCGATCCCTTTCTTCCGTTCAGTCCCTCTGATCCGTTTCGAGTGTTTCGCGGTGGTGTCGATGCCGCCCGCGTACGCATTTCCCCTGGCCCACTCAGTCAAATTGATGTCGTCGTTCGGACCGCGAGAACGGAGGTGGGGGATGAGGTCACGGCGCTCAGCCGGGGTTTGATGACATGGAAGCACTGGGAGCTGTCGGCGTGGGGCGGCACCCTGCATGGTGACGGTACAGGGGCTGTTGGTGCGAGTGGTGCAATCGGTTCATGGGCACTGCGTGTAGAGGCCGTTGTGAGAGAGTTCGACTCGACAGTCGTCGGACGAGGCGCTATTGGTCTCGACCGTATTTTCCAACTGAGCGATCGAGACCTGTTCGTGGTGTTCGAGTATCAGCGGGATGGGTTAGGGGCGGTTTCACCGGATGACTATCGTGACATTTTTCGTTCGCAAGAGTTCAGACGTGGGGAATTTCAAGTGCTCGGTCGGGATGAGACCGTGTTCCAGGCGTCGTACCAGATTCATCCACTCCTAAGCGTCGCTGGCCTCGTCCTGTGGAATCTGAATGACGGTAGTGCGCTTCTGGCACCCAGTTTCGCTTATTCGGCGGGTGACGAGACGGCGATTGCTGGCGGAGTCTATTTCGGAATAGGTGACAGTACGATTACGGTTGGACGTCCATTGCCGTCAGAGTATGGCCTCTCTCGTGCGACGGGCTACGTCTCGATCAGCTGGTTCTTTTAGACAGACGTTACTCGCTTTATCGTTGTTGCTCGAAACGGGGCGATCACGTGGCGCCACTGTAGGGTTGTAGGGACGCGTTCGTTCCTTACCTGTTTGTCAGGTTGAATTGATGCAATCCAAGTTCGTGCCCCTTGCACTTTTCCTAGTTGGTCGTTGTAGTCGGACGGTGCTTATAACCGGGCGCTGTGCACGTCTTATTATGTTGGCCGTGTTCGGTCTCACGGGATGTAATAGCAATGCCGCGATCGCCCCATCTCCACAGCCTGCCAATCTCGGAAGTGTCGAGGTGTTATACAAGAGTGTTACATCAATAGCGGGTTTCCAGTTTGGCGTAACGGGTGCAAATGTTACAGGTGCTAGGAATGGAGCTGCTGAAGCAGCTACGTTTACCGTATCTACAGGGAACAACACAGTTATAGGATTTAGTTTTACGGGAACGACGATCCCTGCAGGTGAGGATGTGCTTGTTGTGTTGGCTGTTGTCGGCTCTGGCGATGCTTGCTTAGTAGACTTGGTTGTATCTGACAGGTCTGGCAATGGTTTGGATGCATCGGTTGAGGGTTGTTTAACCATAGTGATACACACCTGATTGTCATCGGTTTGCTCATTGTTACTACCGAATAGGTTGTAGCCAGGTGGATACCTCGACCATCCGCTATGGGAGTCGGAGGTGCTATTACAGACGACGGTAAAGCCAGCGACGGTATTCGTAACGGCGTGTGGACTCGGGATGGACATATTGTTACGGTTTGTTCGCTCGACGACGGATCAGACGGTGTTGTTAATTGCTGTGTGAAAACGTGGGGCTCTTGTGATGATTCCGTAAAGGTCGAATTCTCGAGAGTACAGAAATAGCCTGGCAGCGTTTCTGGCTGAGCCAATGCTTATTGGCGATGGTGCCCGCTTGCGTGCTGAGGCTCTAGAGAAGCACCTAGCTGCGGGCGGTTCAACTCCGTGATTCCAAAATTGGAAGGGTACAACGAGATGGATGAGATCACACGGCGGCGTTTTTTCGTTCGCACCGGTACTTATGCGATCGGCGGCGTGACTGCGGGCCTTCTGCCGGGCCTCGTGCCGGCCCGCACGTTGGCCCAGCGGGCCAACGTGGCCAGCGCGCCGCGCCGAGACTGGCTGGCGCTGACGGCGGAACCGGCCCTCGAGCCGGAACTACCGATCATCGACCCGCATCACCATCTGTGGGACCGGTCGGGTAACCGCTACCTGCTCGAGGAGCTACTGGAAGACACCCGAGAACACAACGTGCGCCAGACAGTGTTCGTAGAATGCTCCTCGATGTATCGGGCCGATGGTCCGGAAGAGCTCCGGGTGGTGGGGGAGACCGAGTTCGTGCAGGGCGTTGCGGCTAAGAGCGCCAGTGGCCAGTACGGAGAGACCCGAGTGGCGACCGGCATCGTCGGCAGCGCTGACCTGCGCCTCGGCGACCGTGTGGTGCCGGTACTCGAGGCGCAGATGGCGGCGAGCCCACAACGCTTCCGGGGCATCCGGCACCGGGCGGCTTGGGCGGAACCGCCCGTGGTGGCGAGGGAGACAGCGGGTCCGGAGCATCTGCTGCTGGACCCTGTCTTCCGGCGAGGTTACGCGCATCTCCGCACCTACGGGCTATCGTTCGAAGGCTGGGTGTATCACACTCACATCACCGACCTGGCGGACCTCGCTGGGGCGTTCCCTGATACGACAATCGTCTTCAACCACCTGGGCGGACCGATCGGGGTAGGACCCTACGCCGGCCGGCGTGACGAGGTGTTCGCAAACTGGAAGCCGGCGGTGGCTGAGCTGGCGAAGCATCAAAACGTGGTAGCTAAGGTGGGCGGCATCCAGATGGTGGTCAACGGCTTCGGCTGGCACGAACGCGGTCGGCCGCCGACATCGGACCAGCTGCTCGCGGTCAATCGCGCCTGGTACGACTACATGTTCGAACAGTTCGGGCCCGAGCGATGTATGTTTGAGAGCAACTTCCCGGTCGACAAACTGTCCTGCTCCTACACGGTTCTCTGGAACCAGTTCAAGAAGTTGACTGTAGGATTTTCGGCCGACGAGCGGGCGGCGATGTTCCATGACACCGCGAGGCGAGTCTACCGGTTACCCCGGGTTTGAGGTGAGTGGGCGATAGGAATAGTCAAATTGGTTAAGGTCGACCGTTTCCTTTGTGTGTGCCGCTAGTCAGGCTGCCTGCGATTGGTCAGAAACGAAAGAGACGATTCACCTTGATCACTAGTCCTCGGTTGCGGAGGTCGGAGTAACGGTCTGGTCGCAGTGGGTTTGTTTCTCGGTCCTCGGTGTAGACGACGAAGAGTTCGCTCCCAGGGCGGAACTCCCAGCGAAGACGCAGGTTGTTGCCGACGGTGTTGGAAGCCGAGTTGTATTGCACAAGGCCGCTGAAGAACATCCGGGGGGTGAACGTGTAGGTCACGCGGGAGACGAGAAGATCGGATCGAAACGAGCCCTGGGGTGTGTCGATCCAGTTGACGGATACCGTGGGCTCGAGGGACAACCGGGGCGTGAGCCCCAGTCGGGCGCGGCTGAAGCCAATCGACCGGATGTTGCCGTTAAAGTACTCACCGATGCGGACGGTGAACAGGCCAGAAAAGCGGTGCTGGGCGCCCAGGAGGTATGTGCCTTCCACGTCTACGAAGCTGTAGCTCCCCGGTGCGAAAACCACCCCGGGAGCTGGCCCGAACGGTTCTGGGAGAAATTCGTAGTTGTCTACCACTGAGATCCCGACCTGGTCGCTGCTCTCCCACTCTGTATTGACCCCTACCTGTGCCTGTCGGGTCTCAAGCTGACCGCTGTGCGCCGCAACGGTGTAGTCGAAGCTTCCCTCGAGCCGGAACTGACGGATACTTTCCAGGGAACGGGGGCGCGGGCTGAAGCGGGCCTCGCCGTAGGACCGCCGGAAGTCGTTGCGGCGCAGGAACCCGACGTCCGGTAGGAAGTTGTTACCGACCAGGAGGTGCTCGGCCTGCAGACCATAGCGGTCGCCGTTGTAGATGAACTGCCCCTGGTAGCTAAGGTCCTCTCCGTCAAGTCCTGGGGTTTCGGTTCGAGCGAGGTACGTCAAGAGGCTGACGTTGTCGTAGAAGGAAAACGTCGCATCGGCTCCGTAGGCCTGGCTTGACCCTGGGCCGACGGTCGATACGGACCGATTGGTCAAGATTGCGCCGACACTACTTCGTCGCAAGATGTCGCGTTTCACCCGGACCACCGTGAAATTTGTCGACTCCGTCCTCGAGATCGGCTCGTCCTCGGTTTGGATGTTGAGGGTGCCGACGTCGAACGGTCCTACCTTTCCCGTCAGTCGACCTCCGCCGACGATGGGCACGACGACACCACCTTCGAGACCGATGCGTCGCGAGTAGAAGACCGTGGGCGTGTTCTCTCCGCCCCAGAAACCAGTGGTCATATCCCCGAACTGGCGCAGAGCGCTCTTTCTTCGGTCAAGACTGACGCCCTTGGCGAACTCGAAGATGCCACGTCCCTCTAGGAAGAACTCCCGCTTTTCGGGAAAGAATAGGCTGAACCGCGTGAGGTTGACTTGTTGCTCGTCCACCTCTACCTGCGCGAAGTCGGTGTTGTATGTTAGGTCGGCTGTGAGGTTCTGCGTGATCCCGTACTTGACATCTAGCCCCACATTCCCTGCGCCGGCATTCCGGGTGGGTGGGTTGGCAGTGCGGTCTGTGGTCAACCCTGCGATCCCGTACGGCTTGAGTTCGAAAGTGCGCCCTTCCTCGGGCGTTTGGACGCCCACCAGCGTTGCGTAGTCGGACACCCGAAAAACTGCGGCGCGTCCCGCGGCGAGTGGTACCGGTGACAAGTAGGTCCACTCGTTTTTCAGGCGTTGCGTGCGCCGGAGCTGGATTCCCCAGACCTGCGACGGTCCCGGACGGTAGCGCAGCGACTTGAACGGAATCTCTATCTCGATCGTCCACCCGGCGTCGAACCGCCCCGTGCGCACGTCCCAGACTGGATTCCAGTCGCCGTTGGGGTTGCCTTCGTTCGTGATAGCGAAGTCGCCGATGCCTCCGAGTGGGTTGGTGAAGAACGCTACGGCGTTTCGCCGGTCGTAGAAGGTATCCAGGAGAACCCAGAAAGAGTCATCGTCGCGTAGTTGTGCGGCGTCACGTCGCATTTCCCTCGCGACCCATTGGGACGGAGGAGCGGCGTCCCAGATCCGCGCGCCGACGAAGAGGCTCTCGTCATGAAACATGATCCACGCCTCGGTGCGTTCGGTGGCCGGTACTCCTTCGAGCGGCATCCCCTGAATGAAATCCGTGATAGCGGGGACCTCCGCATACACGGGTTCGTCGAGGTGCCCGTCGAGGCGGAGGCCCGCGGCCAGTCGGATGGCCCTGACCGTCGACCGGCCTCTGGCGTCGCGCGCGACCGTGGCTGGTGGCACCGGTGGGGCTGGTCCGTCAATCAGCGCCTGCAGTTCGAGAGGGAGCTCCTCTTGCACCTCCGCACGGGTTCCAGAGGGCGCGATGGTCTCCGCCACATCCTGCGCAGGTGATACGGCGCTCTGCGCATGGCCGGCGGTGGTTTGACACAGCCAGGCAAGTCCCACGCCGATGCACAGGGCGCTCCAGGCCACCCGCCGACGTCCTGTGAAGAGAGGCGTTGGGATATGAGGATTGCTGGTGGGGGCGGGCGGTCGAGCGGCGCGTGTTTGGTGCATAGTTAGTTATAGTCGTCCGGAAGAATGCGTCCGGCGGTCGGAATTATAGACTTATTGGTCAAGGGGAAAATGGTGGCGGCGGTTGAGTTGACCGGACTGCGCATCCGAGACAGTCACGTCGGCTCGAAGCGACGTATGATCAGGGCATGGCCAAGATCCAGATTTTTCACAACAAGCATTGAAACTCGTCGGTCAATGCCGTGCGCATTGCTGAGGAATTGGGCGTGGAGTTCGAAGAGGTGAACTATTTGCAGTTTCCCCCGGATGCTGAGACCTTGCGGGCGATCATCGCCAAGCTCGAAGATCGTCCTACGGAGCTGGTCCGTCGCGACTCAAAGTTCAGGAAGCTGGAGCTCGAGGACGCCGATGTGGCGACCGAAGATCAAGTCGTCGATATTCTGGTGAAGCACAAGCAGTTGTTACAGCGGCCTCTGGTCGTGACCGAGGACATTGCCATTATTGGTCGGCCCAAGGATCGCGTGCGAACACTCCTGAGCTAGACCTCGCGGGACGCACCCTCGACGGCAGACATTTCGCTCTGGCCATAACCGGGGATGAGCGTAAGAGGGGGGGGGCAACGTAAAGTGACCATGCCAGCCACGAGGTGTAGGGGGTGGGGTCCATCAGACTGGCTGTTGGTGCCTAGTGCGGGTCGGTGGGTGGTTCAACGAGGACGGCGGTGACGGTTCGCGCGTGTGCGCGGTGGTGCCACTATCGAGAATCCGCACGGTTGCAAACATACCGCCTACTTATCAATGATTCTCCCGTGATGCTTCCCTGATGTCCCTAGACCCCACTGCGCCGGCTGGCGGGTGGGGTCACGCCGTTGAGTCTCAGATACACTGCCATCTGTCCGTAGATATCAATCGCATGGATGAGGGTGCGGTACGCCATCCTCACGCGAGTCACGTTTCCCAAATACCGTGGACCGGCGATCGTCTCAAGCAATTGCTCGTCAGAAAATTCTTGCACCACGGTGATGCCGTAGTCATAGCCATTGCTCAGCGCCTCAAGCACTAAAGCCTTCGAGGTGGCCGGCAGTCCGAATACCTTGAAGTCAGTCGTGTCCACCTGCGGCGCTGCGGCGGAACTGCCTAAGTGCTGCATGAGATATACGTTCGCGCCCGCTACATGCAGGATTTGTTCTGCGTAAGTGCGTTGGGCTTCGGTTGGCTTGAAACTGAACGTCTCCTCGGGCATTGCCTCGGCGATCGCCATCATCATCCGCTTCTGCTGTTGCCAATCGGCAAGTAGGTCACCGGACAGGGTCGTGGTCTGAGCGGCCGCGTGCCAGCCCCCAAACAAGGCCAGCACGATAACGAAACCGATACGAGTAACAGATCGCATGCGCCACCCCTTTCAGGATCGTGGTATGAGGTGGTGATCCTACCGTCGGGCGGCGCGCGGTTCAACGGGGACGGGGATTAGTCACGTGGGTGCGCGGCGAATGTCAGGTTGAGACTGGGAGATCATGTCATTCGGGTGTATAACGGTGGTTAATCGCAAAACGAAACCTGGCATAAAAGGAGCAGCACCATGCAGAAACAGGTTCGAGCACGGGTGAGCGTGCTTTTTGCCATCACGGCGCTCGGTATTTTCGCGATGTTTGTCGGTGGGCAATCTTTGCTCACGGCTGGCGTGCAATCCCGTTTTGTCGGAGGAGGTCCGACGCGACCGGATTCATCCGACATGCGCGCCGTTCGACTTCGTTTTGAAGCCGGGGTGCGCTCGAACTGGCACAGTCATGCGGGCTGGCAGATCCTCGCCGCAGAAGAGGGGAGGGGCCGCACGCAGGCTCGTGGAGAAGGCATGGTAGAACTCCTTCCAGGCGGCCCGCCAAACTACACTGCGCCTGGTGTGGTGCACTGGCATGGTGCTGCTCCCGATGAACATGTGGTGCAGCTCACCTTTATGGGGGGACAGTCTGGGTCGGACTGGTTTGAACCGGTCAGTAACGATGACTACCGAGGGCAGTAGATGTCATCGAACGGTGGGCTTCAGGCCGACGGGCGACTGCCGCCGTCCCCGTTGAACCGCGAGCCGAGCCGGCAAACCTTGAGGTAGCCGCAGCAACCCTCAGTATCACTGTCGAGACACTCTAGGACGTCCTCATTGGAGGCCTCAACCCTAATCATCGCGGCGGCGAATGGTGCAGGGCGACCGAAGGTAACCTCCGTTGTGCGGGTTGGCGGATCTTGAGCGACTGCAGCAGACACCGTCAGTCGTCGGTTGGGACGACATAGCCAGTGATTATGTCGTGATAGTGCTGGTGAGTCAGAACGGAATCCGCACGCCGCCATTGATCACCCGCCCATCAAGCGGCGCCCACGCGTCGACGGTCCATCGTCCGTCGACGGCTCGGTTTGGGCGCAGGATCGGATCCCATCGGGTTTGACGCACGCCGGTTAGGTTTTCGCCGTTGAGAAAGAGTCGCAGCGGTCCGACTCGCCTTTCGGCCAACACTCCAACGACGACGTATGGCTCACCGACATCACGGTACGGGTTGGCTTCGAGTCGCTGGCGGCCGGTGTAGTACACCTCTATGCCGAGCCGGCGATCTTCGTTCTCGGCCATACCGACGAGGCCGAAACTATGGCGGGGCGTCTGCGCGACGTCAGCGCGAACCCCATGAGCCGATTCGCGTGCTTGTACATAGGTGTAACTCGCGGTGACGGCAAAGGGTGACTGTCGGAACGTCCCCAGCAACTCCATCCCGATATTGGTCGTCGGCTCCAAGAGGTTGCGGAGAGTGTATGTCGATCGCTCGACGTGGACCGCGTCGGCGATGCGCGATCGGAAAAAGGTGGCCGTAAGCGCGAACGGACCGTGGGTGCGCGTGACGTCGATCGATGTGCTGCGGCCGCGTTCCACTCGCAACGGGCCATCTAGTGTGAGCCGCATGAGGCCGGCGGCTTCGGTTTCTTCGGTGAGCGGCGTGGATCCGAAGAATCCGGATCCGGCCGACAGTCGGGTTGACCAGTTACTAGACCGAAACAGAGCCGACATGCGCGGGCTGAGAAACCAGCCGTACTCGCTATGGTGATCCAGCCGTCCGCTGAGCGAGAGCGCCAACCACGGTCGCACATCGATGTCGTCTTGGACGAACACGCCTGGTGTCATGAACGTATAGGCGAACTGCGGCAGGTCAGTCTGGGTGTAATCATCCTGCTCGACGGCCACACCACCGACCCACGTATGCCGTCCGTTCGATCGGCGCAGTGTGATCTCGGCGAAACCGGTGTCGTGGCGATCGCGCTCGAGGACCTCGCCGAAGAGATGGTCGTGCCACTGTCGAGCCATGGTGGCGCGCGCAGTCACGACGGAGCGTCCACGCACCGTTTGCCACAGTGCTCCGAGATCGAACCGTCTCGTGTTGAGCGATTCTTGGTACGGCATTACGGTCTCAGGGAGGGTCGTGTCCGGCTGCGTGCCTCCGGCGCGGTTTTCCACCGTTGTGCCGACGGTTACAAACAAGGACTGCCCCTCACCGTCGTGCCAGAAGAAGCGTGGCCTCGCGACACCCCGTTCGTAGTGCGCCAGATCGGCCCAACCGTCGCCGTCGACGTCGGTCTGGTCTTGCCAATGACCGCTGCCCAGGAAGGTTATCCCCCACGATTCAGACAGTGGCGAGGACAACCACAACACGCCGTCCGTAGCACCCCGCGTCGACTGGTTAATGAGCAATTCCCGTTCAGGTTCTTCGCCAGGTCTCCTGGAGAGGAGATTCACGACGCCGCCCATTGCGCCTGCGCCGTACAACGCTGATGCCACACCTTTGATCACCTCGACTTGGCTGAGATCCATCGGTGGAATCTGGAGCAACCCGAGACCACCCGGCTGACTGCCGTAGAGCGGGAGTCCGTCGGAGAGGAAGCGCGTGTAGCGGCCTCGCATGCCTTGAATCCGAACGCTTGCCGCACCGAGGGACGGAGACGTCGCCTGGACCCGCATCCCACCCATTTCGTTCAGCATCATGACGATGTCGCCCGGCGTCATGAGCATCTTCTCTTCGATCTCCTCTCGGTTGAGTACCTCCACTCGAAGCGGCTGGTCTTCGATACGCCGATCGGTGCGCGTGCTGGCAACGACGGTCACTTCCTCTTCGAGGGATGGTTGTTCGATGAGGGCAATGTGAACGACGTGTTCATGCCCGGCGACCACGTCGACGGAGACAGTGGCTGGAAGGAACCCCTCGATAGCGACCGTGACTTGGGTATCTCCTGGCGGCACGCGAATGGTCACAACGCCGTCGTCGTCGGTCGGTATCGTAGTTCCGTTCACGACGACTTCCGCTTCCGCGACCGCCTCGTTGGCAGCGAGCACCTCGACACGAACCTGGCCGAACTCCTGCGCGGCGAGTGAGCACACCGTGCTGGCTGTCAGCGCGAGGACGATGGTGGTTCGCTTCAACACAGACATCGCAGCTTGGTCGACATCGTTTCCGATCGCGGTCGTCGTTCTAGAGGAGTGTGATGCTCGACGTTGATGACACGCCACCTCCCACGTGTTACATCAGTTACGGCGCGAACGTACTCGCGCAGGCCAAATTCTACCCGGCGTGTGTCGAAACATGCTGCTATCGTCGGCAACCTGCCTAATTGTCTCCCGCTTCCGTTGAACTACCAACCTCAGGACACTTGTGTCCTGTCGCATTAATTCGTGAAGAAATTTGCTCACGGGGGACTAGCCGATCCGGCAGTTTTCCCTCGCACGACCACGCGCGGTGAGCTTCGCACCGATGTGGTCGAGTTCAGCCGCGTCGAGTTCGCTCTGCATCGCCTGGAAGAGCACACGCTCCTCTTTACGAATGTGGGCTTCCACGAGCCGACCAAGTGCCGGTAGCCTCGTGTCGAGATCGGTCGCTGGGGCCCGCTCAAGGTCGCTGATAAGGTTTCGGAGTTGCTCGTGGTCGTGGCGAAGCTCTGCGATCAGCGCTGCTCGGTCTGGCATCCGCTCCATGACCACTGGGAAGACGTACGCGTCCTCAGTATCGAAGTGAGCCAACAGGGTCCTTTTAAAGAAGTCGACCACTCGGTCGACCTGCGCCCGCCGGTCAGTTGGCCACTTCGATCGCGGCGACCTCGACCGGCCTAAGATGAGTCCCTGGGCGATGACCAGCGCGTCGTGGTGGTCAAGCGAAAGCGGAATCAAGCTCGGATGTCGCTTCACGAGTCCTTGACGAAACAGAAACACTGTTGTCCATCTACAGTTGTGGAGAGCCGACGGAAACGCATCAGTATGAAAGAAAACACCCCTGATTTTACCGGATGAAGATGGTGGAGGCGGCGGGACTCACCACCGTCCCCGTTGAACCGCCCGCCGGGCCGCGCTAGGCTAGGGGACGGTTATTAGTCGTGCTCAACAAAAACCACAAAGCTAAATGAGGAATGCTGATGGATAAGTTGGCCAGGCGCGTTGTGACCGTGTGGGTGGCCGTGCTGCTCGGGACCGGCGTTCCGATCGGAGCGGACGATTGGCCCCAATGGCGAGGGACCGATCGACTGGGCGTCTGGACGGAAACCGGGATCGTCGACCAGCTACCCGATCCGCTCAAAATCACTTGGCGGGTGCCGATCAACTCTGGTTACTCAGGACCGGCAGTGGCCGACGGCCGGGTATTTGTCAGTGACTGGGCAGAGCAGCCGGAGTCGCGCACCATGGATGGTGCCGAGCGGGTGCTCGCGCTGGACGAGCAGACCGGGAAGGTGCTGTGGACCCGCACGTGGCCGACCAGTTACCGGATGTTGCAGGGCTCGTACGCCATCGGGCCCCGCGCTACGCCAACGGTCGACGGGGATCGGGTGTATGTGGTCGGGGCCACCGGGGTGCTGTCCTGTTTCGACGTGGAGACTGGCGAGCTGATCTGGCGCGTCGACTACATCGAGGACTACGACACCTTCGTGCCCACCTGGGGTATCGCAGGCGCACCCCTGGTCGACGGCGACCGTCTGATCGCTCTAGTCGGGGGCGAGCCTGACGCCCTGGTGGTCGCGTTCGACAAGCATACGGGTCGAGAGGTTTGGCGCGCGCTGAAGGTCGTCGGAGAGCTGGGCTACGGTCAGCCGGTCATCTACGAGGCCGGAGGGGTCCGGCAGCTGATCGTCTGGCATCCGGCCGCCCTGGTCGCCCTCGACCCAACGACCGGTAACGTCTACTGGGAGCAGTCGCTGGAGGTTCGGATGGGACTCTCGATCGCGACACCGGTCAAGGGTGACGCCTATCTGCTGATTAGCGATTTTCTGAGAGGCTCGACCATGATGCAGCTGAGCGCCGACCGACCGACGGCGACCATGCTGTGGCAGAGTCAGAGCCGTAGCGAGCTGCCCGACCAGACAGAAGGGCTCCATTCCGTGATCACCACGCCGATCATCAATGGCAACTACGTCTACGGGGTGGGCAGCTACGGGGAGCTTCGGGGTTTGGATGCCCGGACCGGCGAGCGACTGTGGATGAGCCCAGACATGACGGTGCAGGCTCGGTGGAGCTCCGCCTTCATAGTGCGGCATCGTGACCGATACTTTGTCAACAATGATAACGGCGACCTCATCATGGCGCAGTTCACCCCGACGGGTTACGTCGAGTTGGGTCGCACGAAGCTGATCGATCCGGATGGTCTCAGTGACCGGGGACGCTACTACACGCGCCGGTTCAGCGGGACCCCGCGGGAGGCGCGGGCCGGTCGGACCCACAACCGCCCGGTCAACTGGTCCCATCCCGCGTACGCCAACCGCCACATCGTGCAGCGCAACGAGAACGAGATCCTCCGCGCATCGCTGGCTGCTGCGGACTACGATTAGCTGTGCGGCACGAGGGTCGGCCTACTTCGAGCTTTCGGCTATAGCCTCCTCGGCGTACACCTCACTTGGGAACGGAATACCAGAAGTATTACCGTTCTCGTCATCCTCGCACCTATAGACCTTCACCCAGTTGTGGTTGTAGCCCGATCAATTGAGAGAGAGCGTGTCGTCACGGCATGTCGCTAGTAATACGGTAGACCTTCGACCGCGTTCGCACGAACAGGCTCCCGCGGGCGATCGCCGGCGTCGCCAGCGACATCTCGTCGAGCTGGTTGATGCGGATGATGTTGAACTCCCGACCGGCGCTGATCACATAAGTGTTACCGGACTCGCTCAGTAGGAAGACCTTCCCGTTGTACCCCCACGGTGACGCGGTGAACCCTTGGCCGGGTACGATCCGCTGGCGCCCGTAGATCTCCTCGCCGGTCCGGGCGTCGTGACACAGCAGGAACCCCCGGTCGAGAAGGGTGTAGTAGTAGTTGCCGTAGACGAGGGCCGACGTGTTATAGGTTCCGAGTCGGGGCTGATACCACGCGATATGTGCACTCCGCGTCGCTCCGTCGGTGAGCGAGATATCGCCTGAAGCGCCTGGGCGCACGGCGTACACCGGTCGCGTGAACGCACCCGGATAGCCCGAGCTGAGATACAGCAACCCGTGTTGAGCAAATGGCGTCGGGACGACGTTTCCTGTCATGCCGCCAAGCTCCCAGAGCTGGTTGCCTTTGAGGTCGTAGGAACGGATCCTACGTCGCCCCGTCGTGACGATCTCGGTCCTGATCTCGTTCTCCCAGACAAACGGCGTTGACCAGTTTTCGGTTTCGTCCCGATCGATCCGCCAGACGTTGTCGCCAGTCGCCGCGTCGAACGCCGCGAGAAAGGAGCGCGTCGTGTTGTCGTTGACGATATACAGCCGGCCGTCGTGCAGGACCGGAGACGCCGCGGCACCAAACTCCTGACCACCGTTGAATGCCCCGACGTTGGCCGTCCAGACGGTCTCGCCACTCATATTTACTGCCGCTACCAGTCCGATGCTCCCGAAGTAGACATACACGCGTCGCCCGTCGGTGACCGGTGTTTCCGACGCGAAGCTGTTCTTCAGGTGCTTCATCTCTGGCGGGACTATGCCCTCCAGCTCTCGTGTCCACAGAACACGCCCCGTCTCGAAGTCGAGGCTATAGAGCATCCATCGGTGCGCAGCGGTCGACCGCGTCTTGCCCGACGAGGCGCCGGGATCGTAGAGACCGGGAATCGGCTCACGCTCGTTACCCGCGCTGATCGCCGACGTGACAAACACATAATCGCCAGACACGATCGGAGAACTCCAGCCGAGGCCGGGAATCTCGGTGGCCCAGGCGACGTTCTCCGTCGTGCTCCAGGTATCGGGCAGCGCCGGGTGATCCTCGGCGACGCCGGCGGTCAGTCCCCGGAACTGCGGCCATTCGGCTGTGCTTTGGCTGGCGGCATCGAAAGGCGCCAAGAGCCCGAGGAACATCGCCACGCCCGCGATCCGTTTCCACTTCCACCGCGTCATCGTCTCCTCATCTTTCTCACCCTTTTTTGCGCTCCGCCGATATTTAACAGGCGTTCAGCATATCGCCGGTAAATCTGGTCCTTGTGATCCTCCGGAAGCCCCAGCCGGAGTCCACGTTATGAGAACGGCGTCACCCCCGAAGAGCTCTCAGAAATCATCTTGCACCTCACGTTCTATGCCGGTTGGCCCGCCGCGGTCAACGCGGGTGGGTTCGCGGCTGAGGCGTTCGAAGAACGGGGCATCCCGCTCGGACAGGAGTCCTGGTGTGCGTGAGGGTTCGTTAACCGGGTCGCGTGAGACGTCAGCCCCGTCCCCGTTGAATCGCCCATCGCGCTGCGCATTGAATCTTCAGCCCACCAGTGCTAGGACCGACGCTCCTCTCGATGGTCTTCGAGCCATTTATGCATGACGCGTACCCACTGACTGACGGTCAGACAGCGCTCCACCAGATGAACTACCGAGGCGTCCAGAGGAAGACCTCCCAGTCACGGAGAGGGTCAGGCCCACCCACCGCCCTATCCATGGGAAGGCCGGTCTTGCCCGAGTACAGCGCAAGCATCGGTAGGCGCGCGTCACCTAGAATCTCTGTGGCCCGCATCGCATAGGTTGCCTCACCGATACGTAGCCACCCGTCGGTATCGCCGTCTCTCACACGCTGCGCCCAGTATCCCCCGTCCGGACGGGTGGCCGTGATCACACCCTCGGAAGTCCCCACATACGAAAGATAGATCACGAACGGCGGGAAGCCGGCTTGCTTCATCAGTAGATTGACCCCCACGTCATTAACAGTACTAAAGTCGTTCGGGGCGAGAGTATCCGTCCCTCCGATTCTCACACCGGGCGTGCGCTGAAGTCCCTCGTTGCCGGTATAAGGAGCCGTGTACACATAGCTGGTCACGCCGACGAGGAGCACCATCCCTGCGATCTTCAGCTTGCCGTTCATCCTACATCCACCGGCGTGGACCACAGCACGCCCACCGGCACGACGACCGCTAGTCCGATCATGTGTCCTTCTCGCATCGCATCCTCCACTGACCGATAGTAATACGTACGGCGCACCGCTATTGCGACACTTATCGAATGTGTTCGGACTTGATTGTTCTCGACAGCGTTGATGCGATCGAGCGTGTCATTGTGGCATCAGAGGGACGCTTGGTCCTGTTGTTCAAACACAGCGTATAGCGCGCAAGTCCACGATGAACTTGTGCACATCTTAGTAAAGGCGGAGAGGGTGCCCAATATGCCATCGTCACCGTGCAGACCCATCAGAATGTTTCTGATGTGGTGACAACGCGTTTCAATGTGCGACATGAAACGCCGCAGGCTTTATTGATTCAAGATGGACGTGTGGTGTGGGAAGCGTCTCACTTTCGTGTCACCGCTGAGACGATTCAGGAGGCTATCGATCAGCATTACTCCTCGTAAGAACGTTCAAATGGACACCGTTCCATTGGCGAATGTGTTCTGCTCTGGCTAAAGTCTCGACGCTTACTGGGGAACGAATGCCCGCACATGTTTTGAGTGTTTTTACCAAGGAAAACGAATCTATTGAAAATGTAACCCGTCTGGTGACGTACGGGTGGTGTTTAGGTGAAAGCACCGATGGAAACTGTGTTCCGATATCTCACTTGAGGGATGAGAATGACGCTGCGACACTGCCGAACAACGTCGAGACCACTTTCACACGGTCGACCATATGTCTCTCGCCAGATTGCGCGGTCCCGCCGAGATTGCTCCATCGGAGGCGGAGAGCGGACGTCTCTGCTGAACTCGGTCGTTCGAGGGGAAGCGGTCCCCCCCAGGCACCAGTCAAGATTCTCTGCCCAGCCTTAAGCTGGCGGCCATCTTTCGCTAATTCCGCGACCAACCAGGGGACGGCCAAGAGGACATCGTCTGGCCACCGACGACCAAACCAATGTTCCGCAACTCGACCATCAAGAGCGACCGACAACTCTGTGCAGGCTGCCGTCGCTGGTGGCCGGGCGCCGCTGGAATACACAACACCTGCATGGATCGCGTTGTTCGCGATCAGCTCGGCGCCTCTGGGATGGTTGCTATGGAACACGAGATTGTGGAGTTCGATGACTGTGAAGACTTGGTCGACTGCCTCCGCGATGTCCTGCATCGACACCTCCCCAGGCTCGACGTCATGACGTAGCGAAATCGCGACTTCGCCTTCGATCGCTAAGTGAGCGAACTCACTCATGACTAGCGTGGCATCGTTCGCGTGTTGCTCGGTCGACCACAATCGCCCGTAGACGGGATGGGATAGTCCGTTTTTCTCCTGACTGCCCGGACAGACGCACCCGATCTTGTAGCCCACAGGCCGTTCACCCCGCAGTTCTCGAAGCTGTGCGACCCGCGTCTGCAGCCGATAGGCGTCATTGATCGACACACGCAATCCGTTACCAAACAGCGTTCCCGGAGTATGGTCGTCGTAATCACGTAACATCTGTTCTGCGAGCCGGGGGATGTCGTCGATTTCTGTCATGACCGCTAATGTGTTCCTTGTTGTCCCTTTGTTCGGGATTTCCTCTGCGTTTGTCTCAGCACTGTCGCCCCGCTGCTTTAGGGGCTGGTTCCTGGCGTGCGTGGTAGTAGTCAGCGTTCCGCACTAGGCTAGCGGCGTGTCATCGTGGTTGCTATGCCCGTCGCGTTAGTCACTGCGTCGTTAGTTTTCCTGAAAGGCGTGGTCAGATAATAAGATGTCGGATTCAACCCGGAAGAATAACTCTACTTTGAAGGAGGCCATGACATGCTTGGTGAAAAAATAGGAGAAATCAAAGCGACTGCGGTGACAAAGGTACTTCCTGGCAATGATTGCAAGCCTAAGTTTGAGACCACGACGGATGGTACGGGCACGGTCTTAGGTGTTGAAGTGACCGCTATGACGACCTATTGGTCCGAAATGGATGCAGATGGCACGCTCTACGGTGAATGTCCCAATCAAGGTGTGCTGATGACTCAAGACGGCCCTGTGACTATCACGGCCAACGGAGTTGGGCGACTGACCGATGCTGGAGGGGCAAGCTTCAGGGGGGCCGCGTTCTTTAAGACCGCGGTTCCATCACTGGCACGCCTTAACGGAATGTGTCTGGTGCACGAGTGGGATGTCGATGCCGACGGTAACGGAATATGGAACCTGTGGGAGTGGAAATAACGTAAGTGACAGACAAGCGTTACGATACGTCCGGAGGCGGCGTCTGTTCCTTAGAAATTCGGCGAATCGAATTCCAGCATGGTCCACGAAAATCGATCGCGCCCATTCGTTGAGTTATCAATTTTGCTGCGAGGTGTCGTGCGGTAACCGCTCCCAGAAATGCACTTATAAAGATGACTGAAAAGACTGCTCGTTTATTAGTTCTTGCGGCGCTTACGTTTACTTGTGCCTCTACTGTAACTGCACAGGATGCTGGATTTCGCATCGAGTCGTTGAGCGTTGGCTCTGGAGAAAATGCTACTACCAGAGGGTTAGCTGGGATTCTCGCTCTAAGTAATGCGAAGGGCGACCGGGTTGAAGTTTGGGTAATGCAAGAGATGGCAACGTTTCTGGTTGGGCGCTCTTTCAAGGTGGGCAGAGCGACTATCTTCACGGCCGGGAACGTGTCAGTGTTTGAAGAGGCGCCTGCGTTCGCTGCGCAAATAAAAATCAACGTTCCGATTGGGGACCTAGCTGGACAGAAAGTATCGCTCGACTTTTTCGAATGGCCTGGCGTGTTTCCTGCTCGCGCACCAAGGAGCTATCTCGACCATGATCTGGACAACCCAAAGCTGATGTGGCTTCATATGGCGCAAGTCAATATCGGGGCACTAGGTCTTAGCTACTCCAATCTAAGATTCCTAGACGAACCAACCAACCACCTTCCCGGAGCTGCGTATACGCAATTAGTGCGGAAAGACGTTAGCGTGACCGGTAGTGTTACCTGGAACGGCAACAAGAGCCTGCCGATGTACTACATCGGTGCCATATGGCACCCCGATAGATAATTGGACGTGCAAAAAGTTGACCTCTGGGTCGACCAAGCTCTGAAATTCGCCCAGGAACCATTCGCCGAAAGCGTCCAACGTCGCGAGGCCCGCACGTCGTTCCTGAAAACGGGTCGTCCCTCGTGTGCCGTGCGGGTGTTCAAGGATGCCGGGAAAGTGCTGACGGAGGCGCCGGGCCGTTCAACGGGGACGCGGGTTCGTACTCCGAACTTGCGCCAAGAAAATAGTAATCAACATCACCGTGCAATGGCGCGAACCTCTACGGAGTAACCGGTCTCACGTACAGCCGGTAGTCATCGAAATCCAGTGTCCACACAAAGTGTTTCAAGAACCCATGGGATAACAGGACATCAGGACCGGTATTGTTGAGGCGCGGTAGATTGCGACGGTCTGGAAACACGGAAAACGAACTCACCTCTCGACTCGCCGGGCCGATATTCACGGAGACGGGCTCGGTGAAACCATCGGCATAGGCGAGATCCCACGCATCCAGCATAGACGCCAGAATGCCGCCAGCTGGTTGCTGGCCACTTGGATCAAGTGTCACCAAGCCAGTGTCGAGAAACATCAGCGCCGCACGGTCCATCACAGAGCCATTCACCCAGATGTAGTGATCCGAGTGGAGATAAAAGCGTACACTCTCAATGCCTCCGGTGTGCTCCATAAGGTGTCCTGCGCGCGCAGTGTCAGCATCTCGCGCGGTCAGGACAAGACGACCACGTTCGTTGTCCCACGTCATTAAGAAGTTCGACAGAATACGTGTCCCAAGAATAACAAGTGACCCGAGTTGTTCCGTCAAACTTTCGACCGTCGTGACCTGAACGTTCGTAAAGTGGGCGTCACCTAGGATCAGCGTTTCAGCGAGCCCACGACGAAGGGGTGTGCGTTCATTGTTCGCCACGCCAGTTCCCATCTCGCGAGTTTCGATCCCAAGCTCTCGGGCCCGATCTGGAGCCATGGTGACAAAACTGCCACCGGTGTCCAGATGGGCAACCAACGGTATGCCATTCAGTTCGACCTCGACAGCGGGCATCAAGTCGCCAAGAAAATTGGCCGCCGCAAACGGGATGATTGTGGTGCCGTTAAGTTGAACCGTCGGGGGACGCGCGGCACGCTCGTCAAGCCACAGACTTTCTGTTTCGGCAACTTCTATCGTCCGTGCAAACCGAGCCGCGTCCGAGTAGCGTTCAAGGTGTAGGTAAGCATCAAGGATCACCCGCATAAGCGACTCATTCTGACCTGAGTAGTCAGCGGCCAAGTTCTCATAATCCGCCAGGGCTTCCTCAAACTGACCGGACAGAAAGGATGTCAAGATACGTAAGTGACGCGCACGTTGGTTCGCAACGTCCTGTGCGAGTGCTTGGTTGGCCCACCTCGACGCTGCAGCGATATCGTTCAACTCAAACGCTTGCCACCCAGAGTCTTGTGCCACGCTAGGACTGGAAAGAGCTAGCACGCATAAGCCGACACCGATAGTTATCCGTTGCATTGGGCTACCAACCTGAGGTGTGCTAAACGTGTCGTTCCACGCACCACGGCTACGGGTGCAGCGCGGCGACGCCGTCGTCAAGAACGTGCAGGGCACGTACTTCCTCATCGGTGAGGGAGCGGCTAAACAACGACACCTCATCATACAATCCAACGTAATTGACGCCGAGTCGAATGGCGCCGCGGCCGCGATCCCAGGTGAACGGCTCGTCAATGCTGTCGCTGGCGTGCGGTAGCCGTTCGCCGTCAAGATAGAGATTAGCGACGCCACCGTTTTGGGTGTTGAGGCCGGCGTAGGTAATGACCACGTGCGTCCATTGGCCGGTCGCGAACGGCGGTGCGTTGACGATCAGCAGCCGATCCAAGAACCCCTGATGTTCGTCTGGCGATAGACCGTCTGGATTCCACACGGCCAGGTCCCCGAACACCCCCAGCCGGAACTGCCGCGGATTCTCCCCCGTAAAGTCGACCCAGATCGCGGCGTCGTTGTAGGCTGCGTCGGTGATCTGAATCGGGTCGCAGAACCCCGGCTGAAGATCAGTGGCGGGGTCCAGGCTCAGCCAGAACGACACCGTCCCGCTCCAGTCTTCCGAAGAATATGCGACGTTCCCTTCCGCCTTGTAGAAGATGGCGTGCTGGTTACGTGCTGTGAACCGCAGCGCGTGCCCGAAGCGCCCCGTCCCGTCGGCCACTTCGACCGACGGATTACTAATCCCGGGGACTGCCTGATCTTGCTCGGCATACGACGGAGCCGTGTAGATCTGGCGGTCACCCAACGCCCAGTCCGCATCGACGCCCCTGTCAAACGACGCATGAAACGTCAGGACTTCGCTGAGAGCAATCGTGGCATCGGACGATGCCTCAGTCGACGAGCTGGCCATGCTTGGATCGGGTTCAGCGCTACCGGAACAGCCGTAGAGAAAGACCGCGAGCAGCAGAACCGCCAACGACGCGACCAGCGATCTAAGGATGAGTGTTCGCATGTCGAAACTCCTGGATGGGGTCCTCAGCGTGTCGAATCGTCACACGACACCGAGGCCGCCAGCGGTAGGACCTGGATCTACACCCGTAGGGTTGTGGTCGAAGCTAGCCGATGGCGAGTGCCCTGGCGAGCGAATTATAGTAAATCCCCATAGGCCGGGAGCGTGGTGAGCCGAGTGTCTTCGACCGCACCGCCGACTGTGAAGTGGTACAGGTCCTGATAGGTGGTGTCCTCAAGGCCAAGGATTTCATGCATCGCATCGTCGAAATAACAACCGATTCCGGTACTCCGGATCCCGGCGGCTTCGGCTTCCAGATAGAGGACCTGACCGACCGCGCCTGCCTCCCAGAACAAACGGGGATAGAACCAGGCGCCGTAGTGATTCAGTGGACGCTCAAACTCCGCCACCATCCCGAGACTGAAACACCCGTCACTTGCGATGTCTTGGGTGCAGGAGACCGCCTGCGCGGTGCGCCTCGTATCTGATTGACTGAGACACCATAGGTCGACTTCTTCAGGGCAGTCAGGAGCACGTACCCACGACGCGGCGCGAGTACAGGCCGCCTCCAGCCCAGGCCGCTGTGTTTTGTCGCGTACTAGCATGTATAACCCAGAGGGTAGGCCGTCTACGCGGTGTACGAAGATCGCCAGGTGGATGTACGGGGTCCAAGGCAGCGTGCTAAAGGGGACCTGGTCCTGACTAGCGACCGTTCTGTGGAGCATGCGATAGAACAGGTCTCGGTCTATTTTGGTCCGCCCGTCCATCGCGACCGCGCTCCGCCGCTGACGGATGACGGACCGGAGCGGGACGGGGCGAGTCGGCAATGAGCCAGGTGGTCCCAATTCTTGCGTGCGTGTGCTCAGACTTGGCCCGCGGGGTTTCCGGGCTGCGGTTGCCAGCGCGTCCATACCCCAGTCCAGATGATTCGGGCTGAGGACGTTGGGCGTGCCAAGCCATTCCAGCTTCGCGAAGTGCTGCACCGGGTCCTCGGGTAGGGTGCGCACGGTGATCCCCCTCACGCCAGGACCTACGGCGATCAGCACATCCGGCTCCTCCGGTTCGGCGGCAGTCTTCCGTTCGGTGCCGAGGAGGCGCGCCAGTTCAGCCGTGCCCAGGTCATCCATCAATCTCGTTTGCCACCCCAGTCCAGCGGCGGCAATAGCGACCGCGGCGACTGCGTGCCCGAGGTCATGCTGGCAATAGCGATAGGCGCGTTGGCCGTATTTCCACGCTTCTCGCCAGTGAACGGAGGTAAACCCGACGAAGATTGTTTCGGGAGGACATTGCTGGCATAGCGTCTCCCATAACCTCAGGCTAACCTTCGCCCTAACCTCGAGCGCATGTTCCTTGGGCGCATAGTGGCAGACAACCGGAACCGCGCAGAGACCAACCACCGGACCACAGAGCAGGTAGCCCTCTGTCGGATGTAGGTTGCCGCTCGACGGGTTGACCCGGAGCGCCCATCGAGAGCCACTCGTACTCTTCCAAGCCGAGATCGCCAGGCTGTCGAAAAAGAGTTGTGAGATGCCCCGCCGGTTCAGCAGATCCGGTGAATGTCGCCCCTCGACAAACGCCTCATCGTAACGTGGCTCCCCCGTCGGTGGGATCTGGTCCAGCCCGATCAGGGGCGCACCGTCGTAGCGGCGGAACGGGTTCGGTTGAGTGTCCCAGTCCAGGTGGCCCGGTCCGGGCGCGAAGCGATGGACGTGATGCTTAGTAACCTCGTGATATCGGCGGACTGTTTCTAGCGTGTCCTTCAAGGTCTGGTTCACTCATCTGCTCCGGTGATTGGTACACTCATTATGGGAGAGTTGGACATTGCTTGAGTTCTTGACTCGGTCTATTTTTCCAGTTTTCCGCTTCCGACGTTCAATTTCTCGCCCGCGAGTGGACGGGTTCGACACCCGCCGCCTCCACCATTAGAATGGACGAGCTTCAGCAGTGACTGATGCGGGAACACCACTTGGAGCAAGGAGAATCGATATGAAGAGAGTTCAAATCGCTTTTGTTTTGGCCGCGCTCGTCGCGCTGGCTCCACCTTTGCTTACGCAACAGGCTCCCATGAGCTTTTTCGTAACCAGCACAGGACCAGGCGACGGTGCCAACCTCGGCGGACTCGAAGGTGCGGACGCCCACTGTCAGATGCTCGCGGCCGGCGCCGGTCGTGGCAACGCCACCTGGCGCGCCTACCTCAGTCAAGCTTCGGGTTTTGGCGGCCCGGCTTCGATCAATGCCCGCGATCGTATCGGAACCGGCCCGTGGTACAACGCCAACGGGGCGATGATTGCACCGAATGTGGCAGATCTTCACGGAGATCTTCAGCGCGACCGAAACAACGTCCGGAAGCCCACTGCGCTGGACGAAAATGGGGAAGAGGTCAAGGGAGTTGGGGACCAGCCCAACCAACACGATATATTGACCGGCTCAGACTCCCATGGCCGGGTTATTGGACCCGTCGGCACGGCCGCGGCGACCACCTGTGACAACTGGACCAGCAACGGTGACGGTGCGGCTATCGTCGGCCATCACGACCGCCTCGGCGGTCCCAACGCATCCTGGAATTCGACCCATTCCAGTCGCGGCTGTAGCCAGGAGAACCTGGTGGGGACCGGTGGCGCCGGACTCTTTTACTGCTTCGCGATCAACTGATGTGATTCCGGGAGGTTCCCGACACCGGCATGTGTTCCACGGGAGCGGTCGAGTGGCCTGCGACCGCGGGGACGGTGAGGCTTACCTAGCGATCGAGTATAGGCTGCTCGAATCAGAACACCGAACAGGGAGATGGCTAGCCTAGCGCTGAGCGCTGGGGGGTTCAACGGGGACGAGGGATTGGCTAGGCGGGTGCGTTACGTAATTCATGTGTCTCGGAAGCAGACTTCTCCTGTAAATGTCGAAGAGTCGCTCGCGAAATATCAAGATCGGTAAAGGAAGCTGTCTCTGCCGATCGATCGACACGCCGAAACGCACTGCCCAGCTTACATACCGGCGACCACATATTTGGTGAACGCAGAGCCCGCGTCGCTGAGCGAGGACGGTCCCTCGGCCACGAAGACATTGCCGTCCTCGTCCACTCCCACGCCCTCCCCCGTCACGCCATGGTTCGGCCGGCTGTCGGACTCCCACGGCGGAATGAAGCCCACGAGCACGTCCCGATCGACTGGTCCGATGCGGACGCCGTTCATCCAGTTGATGTGCCGGAGCCGGCTGGACTCGGAGTCGATGGCATACACCATCTCGTCCTCGGTGATGAAGAGGTCGCTGATGCGCCCGTACTGGTAGCGCGAGTCCAGGTAGTTACCCTCTTGGTCGAAGATCTCAAGGCGGTGGTTACCGCGGTCCGCGACCCAGAGCCGGCCTTGAGCGTCGAACTCCAGGGCGTGCGGCGTGCGGAACTCACCGTGGTCCGTGCCGATCTCGCCCCACTCCTTGATGTAATCGCCGTCGGGGGAGTATTTGACGATGCGGCCGGTCAGCCCCGCCGTGCGGGCCTCGGCCATCTGTTCGTCTGTTGTCAAGTTCTGCCCGGTGTGACCGTCTGCGACGAAGATACTCCCGTCTGGCGCGACGATCACGTCAATGGGCTGGTTGAGGTGATCCGGCCCGTTCCCGGGCTGGCCGGCGATACCGAGACTTAGGAGCAGCTCTCCGGTCGGGCTGAACTTGTGGACCTGGTGACCTTTGGTGCCCTCGTCGTTGCCGGCGAAGTCCGTTACCCAGACGTTGCCCTCGCCGTCCGCGTAAATGCCGTGGGGCGTCACGAAGATTCCGCTGCCGAAGTTGGCGAGGATCTCCCCGGTGTTACGGTCGAACTTGAAAATCGGGTCCACGGGGTTGTTGTCGCAGTTGACCCCAGGTCCACCTGCTGAGCCGGATCCGCAGCGCTCGTACCCCCAGACATGCCCGTCCGTTGGGTCGATGTCGAGGCCGGCGGTGGAGCCCCACTCCCGTCCCTCAGGCAGTGTTGCCCAACTCCCGATACGTGTCGGGTTCGGGTTCGGAAGTCCCTCACCCGTGACCGGGTTAACCTCCGCAGTGGCCATCGTGGCCGGTGGTGGCTCGGACTCCTCAGAGCACGCCGCGAGCATCGCGGCGCTAACGAGCACGGACATCAGGAGACGTAACGATGACATGAGTTCCTCCCACGTAAATCTGGATTTCGCCGCGGCACTCCCACGGGTGTAGATGCCAATCCTACCGCGATTACGCGTGGGGAGTGTCGGGTCATAGTGTGTCCAGTCTAGTGCGGCACGACGGGCTGGTATGATTGGGAAGCTTCCAGGCTACCATGTTCCCGAGTTTGCTCACACGGCGGTCGATACTCTAGTGATAGGCCACTCCGGTGTCGCGGTTCATTTTTAGAGCCAATTTCTGACCGGATAGCGGCTTGCAAAAGCGATCTTCACGGCTACCATCGCGCGCCTTCCTCATGGGCCTTGCGCTACCAGGACAGCCAGGCTTCGTCGTCGAAGAAAACCTCGACGAACTAGCAGAACTCGCTCGAAGCACCGGGATGGCAGTGGTTGGCAGAAGTCTGCAATACCGACGTGTGCCGGACGGGAGAACTCTCATCGGCCGCGGTAAGGTCGGCGAGATCGCACGTGCAGCGGAAGAGTTGGGCGCCGACGTGGTGATCTTTGATGACAATCTAACGCCGAATCAAGTCAGGAACCTGGAAGAGAGCATCGCGTGTGCGGTCATCGACCGCAGCGCCTTGATCCTCGACCTCTTTGTCCGGCGGGCGCGCACGCGCGAAGCTCGTACCCAGGTCGAGCTAGCGCAGCTCGAGTACCAGTTGCCGCGCCTGACTCGTCGCTGGACCCACTTGTCTCGCCAGGTTGGCGGTATCGGCGTTCGAGCTGGGGAGGGCGAAACCCAGCTTGAGGTTGACCGGCGCATGTTGCGCACTCGAATCAAGCAGTTGAAACAAGAGCTGTCGAAGATCAAAAGGACACGCGAACTACATCGTCGAGGGCGACGTGGCGTGCCGATCGTTGCTCTCGCAGGCTACACCAACGCCGGGAAGTCGACTCTCTTCAATCGCTTTACTCGTGCCGGTGTTCTGGCCGAGGATAAGTTGTTCGCCACCCTCGACTCGAGGCTTCGTAAGGGTTCCCTCGGAGGTGCGACAACGGCCATCTTCGTTGACACTGTTGGTTTTATTCGCAAGCTCCCGCATCATCTGGTGGATTCGTTTCGCAGCACGCTCGAAGAGATCAGCCAAGCTGATCTCGTCCTTCATGTCATCGATAGAAACAACCCGAAGTGGCACGAGCAAATGGAAGTGGGCGAGGAAGTGCTGACAGACCTCGGGGTCGACATGACTCGCGTTTTGCCCGTCTTCAACAAGACGGACCGATGCGGCGCGGAAACCGGCGCGGTGAACGGTGGATTGGCGGTCTCTGCCCAAACCGGCGACGGCGTCGAGGAGTTAAAGGCCCACCTGCTCGATCGGATCGCTGGCAACGGCCAAAGAGGGCATTAGCGCATGAACCGAAGCTGACCCGCAACGATCCCAACCATCCGGTCTCATGTTACTGGCCGTCAAACAGGTAGCCAGTAATGCTCGTCAAACGTCCCTCTTCAACCTCAAAATCACTATATTCACTAGGCGCCCGATACGAGCTAACAAATTCTTCGACTGACTGATCAGCCGCGTTTGCCTGTTGGGCCTTAGTCACAACGTCGTTGTAGAATCCACTGGAATCAACGAAATCACTCCACGTATGCACGGCAGTAGCGTGGCCAGGTATCACCGTATCGACATTACTGATACCTTCAACCGCCTTCTGCAGCGTCGAACCAAATTCAGTCGCACTTCCGTTTCCATTCACAGCATCGATGAACGGCAAACCTTTGCGGGCAAACATATCTCCGGTGTGCATCGCACGAACACCACGAAAAACTACAAACGTATCGCCGTCCGTATGACCGCGTCCGAAGTAATACAGGTCTATCTGATCCAAACCGCTAAACAGTGACAGCTGATCCGAATACGTCGTCTCAGGCAGGTATTTCGCGTTTGCTCCCTTAAAGGCATCACAATTTGTTACCGGTTCGCAGTTTGCCCGTGCCATTTGCGCCCTAGCATTCTCATGTACAACAAAATTGACCGTATCAGAGAATTCCACATTACCGCCACTGTGGTCATAATGATTATGCGTATTGATGATCGTCGTCACTGGCTGATCGGTGATTCGTCGAACCTCTGCGAGAATATCCTGCCCATAACCATTAATCTTGGTGTCAACGAGTACAATCCCACTACCTGTCACAAAAATCGCAGTGTTTCCGCCACCACCCATTCCCTCCACGTACGAGGCGTTAGATAACATGTAGAGATTCTCAGCAACATCATGCAGTTCCAATACTGCACGCTGCTGTCGAGCTTGGTCTGTCGCTACAGTCAGAACGATTCCCACCAATACGAGTGTGGCCATGAAAAAACTGCGTCTCATTCGAACGTCCTCCAGATCTGTTTGAAGTGCTTCTTCGACTCTAACATCAGGCACTTGCACCAGTCCGCAATTAGACGCCGATAGATTTGCATATCGAAATAATTAACGACAAAAAACATCTCTAATATCAGGCAATTCGCCATCTAAATCATCGTGTAAACGTCTCATCACGCGGCTGCACCTTGTGTAAATGCTCCGGAGGCGTATGCTCAGAGCGTGGCTCTGCCAGTAATGCGCCCCTCGATGGTCGACTGGGCGGCGCTCGTCGTCGTTTCCGTTCTGCTGGTGGGGGCCGTCCGAGCCATGCAGCGGTCAGTGTCTGATGTGGCTGGCACGACCGGCCAGGTGACGCTGTCGATCGTCGGCACCACCGACTTGCACGGGCGCGTGTTCCCGAGCGATGGGCGCGGAGGTGTGGCGCAGCTTGGCGGGTATCTGCGCAACCTACGCGCGGCACGGGTACTGGACGGTGGCGCAGTCCTGCTCCTAGATGCGGGGGATACCTTCCTGGGGGGGATCGAATCGAATCTGTCGGAAGGTGCGGTCGTTGTCGACGCTTACAACGCGCTGGGCTACGACGCGCTCGCCATCGGCAACCATGAGTTCGATTATGGGGCGCTCGACACTATGCCCGGGGACGGCGCGCCGCCCGACATGCGAGGCGCGCTCAAGGCAGCGGCCTCCCGCGCACGGTTTCCGTTTCTCGCGGCGAACCTGATTGACGAGGTCACCGGACGCCCGGTGGAGTGGCCGAACGTCCGGCCGTCCACGCTCGTCGACACCGCGAGTCTGCGGGTGGGCATCGTGGGCGTGATGACCTACGACGGGCTCACCATGACGCTCGCTGCCAACGTCCAGGGGCTTGGCACGGCACCGCTTGTGCCCACTGTCGAGGCAGAGGCTAGGCAACTGCGCCAGCGCGGCGCCGATGTGGTGGTGGTTCTGGCTCACGCCGGCGGGTGGTGCGGGCAGTTCAACGCCCCCACTGACCTGTCATCGTGCGGTGACGATGCGGAGATCTTCCGACTGGCTAGGCAGCTGCCGCTCGGTCTCGTGGATGCGATCGTAGCCGGACACACCCACGCGGCGGTGGCGCACGAGGTAGCGGGCATCCCGATTGTGCAGGCCTACTCGAGAGGAGCGGCGTTCGCTCGCCTGGATCTGATATTCAAGCGCGGGGTCGGGGTCGTGTCGGCGCGCGTCTTCGCGCCGCAGGCGCTATGTGCCGCCGTCGGCCCGGACGGGACCTGCGTGGCCGATGGTGCCCCACCACCACACTACGAAGCGGCACCGGTCGAGCCCGACGCGTCCGTAACGGCGGCGATGCGGCCCGAACTCGAGCGGGTGACCCGCTGGCGCGAGGCATCGCTCGGCATTGTCCTCGAGACTCCCCTGACTCGGAACCGAGACGGCCTCGAATCGCCGCTCGGCAACCTTTTTGCAGATGCACTCCTCGCTGCTGTGCCCGGTGCTGATGTTGCGATCGGCATGGGTGCGCGACGCGGTGGGTTACGCGCCGATTTACCGGCTGGTACCCTAACGCGCGGGCCGCTCTACGACGTGTTCCCGTTCGACAATCGCGTCGTTGCTCTGTCGTTGACTGGGGACCAGCTGCGGCAGGTCCTCTCCGGAGAGGTTGTCCGTAGGCGTCGCGGGATCCCGAGCGTGTCGGGTGTCCGCGTTCGCGTGGCCTGCGCGGGGACTAGACCTGAGTTCGAGATCGTGAGGTCGTCTGGAGCGAAGATCGACCCCGCCGAAACACTCATCGTGGCGACTACGGATTTCTTCGCCGCACGGGCGCGCTCCGACGCCCGTGCAACGCCGCAGGATGCGGCGCTGGCGTCGGCGCCCCTGATCCGAGATGCTGCCGCTGGTTGGCTCACGGCACGTGGGGGAGAGCTGCGTGCCGCTGACCTGGCAGACCCACCCCGCTGGGAGTCGCTCGATGGCGGCGCTTGCCTTGCTGCCGACTGAACCGATCGTGTCGAGTGCCGATGACGAGGATGATTAAACACGGACTCGTCATCGACTCCGTGACGGTGCTCATCGTGCCAGCGATGGTGATGGTGCTGATGTGAGTGGGCATGATTGACGCGCCACCTCACCGAAAGGTAGACGTCGCGGTCATCGGGGGTGGTCCAGCTGGTGCGACCGCCGCGACGCTGCTATCCCGCTGGGGTCATTCGGTCACCGTGCTGACTAAGCCGACGTCCCCAGACGTGAGCTTGGCCGAGTCGCTTCCACCCAGTATCGTCAAGCCACTCGCGGCAGTCTGACTACCCGAGACCGATCCCCGGTGTCGAACCTGAGCGGAACCTCAAAGGGCTGAGTTTCGCTGTCGTCAACATGACGGCTCTTGCGGCCCGCCACCCTCGCCGAGCAGCCGGTGTCTGGCTACACTGACCTTGTGTGCCACCTCGCCGAGTAAGCTGGGTCGCCATGAGGATGTTGATCAGCGTCGAGTTTTTATTCCCCAAGGTCCAAGTCGAACGAGAAACTTCGATTCGAAACGGCTGACATTCACGGTACGGATGGCCTGGATCTTGACCTCTTCCGATGTGATAGATCTTTGTGATGCCCTGGACCTCAATGACAAAAAACTCTGTGCCGGTCTGGAACGCCGCACACCCGCGCAAGCCGTAAGTCACCGCATTGAACCGCTAAGCTCAGGACACTTGTGTGCTGTCGGCAACCTCGGCACCTGACGCTCCAATTGAACCAGCTGGCAGTCAACGGTAGGATCGGTGTCTATACCATGTCACTCAATCCAGGCACCCGTCGTGGCCATTGCGACATGACCGCCCTCATCGTTGAGGGGGACATGGCCGAAACCCTTGGGTTCACGCGCGTAGCGGGGGCGCCTTGGCAAGTCCTATGCAGCGCCCTCTGAGACTGGCAGGTATTTGCGGACTGTTGGTGGCAACCTCTGGCGCCGCGCTGGGTCAGGATGCTCTCTTCAATCTCGAGTCCACCCTTGCCCGCGTTGGCGCTCAACTGGAGCGGCGCTACCAGAGGTCTCAGCGTATCGTCTCCACGGAAATGGTGTGGGTGCGGTCGTTCACCCACAACATGCGGTCGAATGGGTCGGTGCAGCGGCTTGAGTTCGATCGACGAGTGGAGTGGGGCACGTCTGAAGAGAACGACGTGCCTACCGTAACCGTGTTCCGTGAGTTGCGGTTGGTCAACGGGCGGAAGCCGCAGCAGCGCGACCTGGAGGCATGTCTCATGCCGCTGTCTGAAACCGAGGATCCGTTGTCGGCACTTCTGCCGGTGCGGCAGGTAGAGTTCGAGTTCTCGCTGGGCGAGCTGGAGTGGATCGACGGGCGGCTAGTGGCGCGGCTGGAGTACGTGCCCTTGGAGGAGGGTCTTGCCGAGGTGACCTGGAACGAGGGTTGCGTATCGATTTCACTCTCTGGTCGGACGCGCGGTGAGGTCTGGGTCGATGTCGAATCCGGTGATGTGCTGCGACTCGACGAACGGCTGATGGGCCAGTTCGACTTCCGTGAGCCCGAGGGCCGCTCGCTAGCGAGACCGGGATGGATCACGCTTGAGCGGGACGATCGAAGTATTCGCTATGAGCGCGTGGCTTTCGAGAACCCGGTTGAGACGGTGATGCTGCCGCACTCGATTGAGCACAGCTGGATGATTAGGGGGAGCGGATTAGTACCGCGCTACTATAGCAGTCAGCGGTTCTCCAACCATCGACGATTCGTTACCGATGGGCGCCTAGTCGGGACGCCAGAAATTACCGGTGAGCCTGAGGATGGTCAACTCAAACCGGTGCCACCCCAACATGAGCCGTAACACTCACTCCCGTTGAACTGCCCGTCCGACGCCGCGCGTGCGCTAGTATCACAAACATGGAACATCCCACACCAATCCATCCTCGAGACCTAGCCGTCTACTCACCGGACAAAATGGGCAAGAGTACGATCTTCCGCTCAGAGCGTGTGATAGTCGGGCTGAATGCGTTCGAGCCAGGGCAGGAACATGCGCTGCACGCCCATGACGGCATGGACAAGATCTATCAGGTCATCGAAGGCCGAGGACTTTTCTTGCTCGAAGGCGATAACCTTCCCATGCAAGCGGGAGTCTTGTTGGTCGCACCGGAAGGAGCGCCTCACGGCATCCGCAATACTGGTACGGAGCGGCTGCTCGTGCTCGTCATACTCGCTCCGGCGCCGTAGCAGCCAGGACACCATCGCTGTTGAACCGCCCGCTGCGCTAGGCTAGAGGTTTCACCGTTCGGTCTGCTGATTGGAGGATCGGTATGAACTCTCCGCCATTGAACCCCCTGCTAGCCAGTAGGGCCGTTGACGATTGAAACCGTCGTCGTGGTGCATGGGAACTGCTTCTTGCATCTGTGACTATGACTGAACCAGCACTGCAAGTACGTTTGTGGGACACGGTTAAAATATGCATTGTTTCCAACATGGACGCTACAGCGGACAAATCACGCGATCTTTCTTTACAAAGGTCCTATCTGTTCCGGTGTCGAGGCAAAGTGCTGTCAACGCTTATTGGGAGGTGCGTATGCGCCTAGTTGCGGTCGTGATCGTTGGCTTGTTTATCTCTGCTTCGGTCAGTGCTCAGGTCGACCTCGGCAATCTGCCGGAACAGTCGGTCAAATGGTTGCAAGAATACATACGGATCAACACCATTAACCCTCCCGGGAATGAAATTGCTGGCGCACGTTTCTTGGCCGAGATCTTCGAGGCCGAGGGAATTCCGTACGAAATGGTTGAATCTTCTCATGGGCGCGGAAACATTTGGGCAACGTTGGAGGGAGGAAATGAGCCCGGCCTGTTGCTCTTGCATCACATTGATGTCGTTCCTGCAGACGTTCGCTATTGGATAACCGATCCATTGTCCGGAGAAATTAGGGATGGGAACATCTACGGGCGCGGAGCTCTTGATACGAAATCGTCAGGTATTGTCTATCTGGCGGCCTTCCTCCATTTGCATCGTTCTGGCGCGGCGTTGAATCGGGATGTGACATTCATGGCCACGGCCGATGAAGAAGCCGGTGGTGCGTTTGGTGTTGGCTGGCTTGTTGAGAATCGGCCGGAACTATTCAATGGGCTTGGTTACGCGATTAATGAGGGTGGTGGTGGTTCCGTGACGGACGGCCGTGTACATTTTTCTGTAGAAGTTACGCAGAAGATTCCCTATTGGCTTCGTCTAACCACGCGTGGTGAGCCGGGCCATGGTTCAAGGCCACGGGTATCCACCGCAGTAACGGAACTCGTTGCGGCACTAGACCGGCTACGGGAGCATGAGTTTCCCATGCGAGTTGTTCCAGCTGTGGCCGCGTATTTCCGAGAACTAGCTCCAAATCAAGGTCAGAAGTGGCAAAGTCGTTACGTAGATATCGCAACAGCGATTCAGGAACCGGGAGTAGCTGCCGAGCTTCACCGTGATAATCCTGGCCACCACGGACTCATTCGTAATACGTGTTCAATGACGCGATTGAGCGGGAGCGAGAAAATCAACGTTGTGCCGACAGAGGCTTGGGCCGAATTGGATTGCCGGCTTTTACCCGATCAGTCTCCAGATGAATTTCTTAGCGAGTTAGGTGACGTGCTTGGCTCAGAGGTTGAAGTTGAAACCCTCATGGGCTTTACGCCAGCGCAGTCTTCGGCGGAGACGGGTCTATTCCGCATGATTGAAGCTGTGACGCAGACTCACTTTCCAGGCGCAAATGTTATGCCGTCAGTATTGGTGGCCTTCACAGACAGTCATTTTCTGCGTGACCTAGGGATCACGGCGTATGGCTACGACCCGCTTGCCGTACCCCAGGAAGACCTGGCTGGTGTTCATGGGAATAACGAACGTATCTCAGTTGAAAATATGCGAAACGGCGTGATTGTGATGACAGATCTCATTGAACGATGGGTCGTTGATTAATCACGGATAGCTGGTCAACAGTTTGATCAGCCAGGATTGTCAATGGAGTTCAAGTCGACGGGTCTTTCCCTTCAGAAGTGACGTCCCCACGCGGTATTGCACCCCCTAGACGCTAAAACTCCAAGGAAAAATGCGGGTTACCGTCTGAACCGGACCCGGCCTTTAGATAGCGAGCTGTAACCCTCGTCCCCGTTGCACCGGCCGTCGGGTCGCAGTATGTTTGTGCCGTGATGACTCGACGATACCCCGGTATAATCTTGTGGCACATGACTAAGATTTTGATTTTGGCGACAGGGGTGGCACTGTTGTACGCTTCCGCCGCGTCTACTCAGACAACCGCCGATCCCTTCCCGACGTCGATCCCCGCTGCAGACGGCAGTATTACAGTGAACGTCGTCGAGTTTGCCACCCTTCCGGACTTCGATGGCCAGCCGGCGCGGATGATGCTAATGGTCAGAGAACCCGGCACCGCCCACCTCTTCGTCAACGACATGAACGGTCTGATTCTTGGACTCACGGACGACGGTCAGACCGTCACGACCTACCTCGATCTCAACGAGCCTCGGTGGGACGTCCGCGTGCAACGATCTGGAAACGAGCAGGGATTTCAGAGCTTCGCGTTCCATCCGCAGTTCAGCCAGTCCGGTGAACCGGGTTTCGGAAAGTTTTATACGTACGTCGACACCAGTAATAAGACCCCGGTACCTGATTTTACTTCCGGTGGAGGCGACGATACCCACGACACCGTGCTGCTTGAGTGGACGGCAGCCACACCTGCCGCCGAGACCTACGACGGCGGTCCGTCACGTGAGCTGATGCGGTTCGAGCAGCCGTTCCGTAACCACAATGCCGGTCAGCTGGCTTTCAACCCGCTCGCGTCATCCAGTGACACCGACTTCGGTCTCCTCTACATGGGTAGTGCCGATGGCGGCAGCGGCGGTGACCCGCTCGGTACCGGTCAGAACCTTGCCGTGGCGTTCGGCAAGATCTTGCGTATAGACCCACTTGGCTCAAACAGCGCGAACGGGGAGTACGGCATTCCCGCGGACAATCCCTACGCGAACGACGGTCGCGACGACACGGTGGACGAGATCTACGCGTCAGGTGTGCGAAATCCTCAGCGGTTTAACTGGGACCGGCAGAACGGCAACCTGTATGTCGCTGACATCGGGCAGGGGATCATCGAAGAGATCAGCCTCGTCACGCGTGGTGCCAACCTCGGGTGGAACACCTGGGAGGGGAGCTTCCGCTTCATCGGCCGGCGCGAGGTCAGCCTGACCGACCCGCGCGGTGAGAGCGGATTCACTTATCCGATCGCCGAGTGGGGGCATCGAGACCCGCTGATGCTGCGGCGCGGTCCCCGGAGTCGAGCAGCCGTTACTGGTGTCGTGGTGTATCGCCAGGACGAGGTCCCGCAGCTGACCAACCGACTTATCTTCGGTGACAACCCCAGCGGAGAGGTGTTCTTTGTCGATGCGGACGATCTGCCAGATGGCGGGCAGGATCCGATCCGTCGGATTCTCTTCCGTTACGATGGCGAGACACAGACGTTGCTGCAGCTGATTCACGCCAAAAATGCCGACCGGGGCCAAGATCAGGCCAGTCGCGCGGCTCTGCGTTTCGGCACCGGCTTTGATGGGCAGGTCTTTCTGCTCAACAAGGGGGACGGCGTCGTTCGACTACTCGTACCCTGACCCCCGCCAGGTAGCGTTCTTCCTCCGTCCGCCATGGCCCCTTCCTTCGCGTCCAGCGGCCCCCCTCCCCCGGATGACTGATGGCACGAGAATCAAATGGTGGAGACGGTGGGAATCGAACCCGTGTGGCACGTTTCTTTAACGCAGTGATAGCGTGTGACTTCTAGGTCTAACGGGGCTTCTTTCCACCGCTTACATTATGTCTTGATTCAGTACACGTACTCAGGATTCGAGGTGAATCGACCACCGTCACGGAGAGCTATCTGGAATCACAGTCGATACGTTAGCTGGATAACAGAAAAGAAATTAATCGATTAACAGTCAGGTGTAATTAATGAGACACACCTACGGTCACGGTAAATAATATTCTGAGAGAAATGCCTTTCCAACCCGGTCAATCAGGTAACCCACCGGGTGGATCAGCGCCCGTCGCCCGGCAGACCCTGGATTCCAGGCTCTAGTTGAGCGCCCAGTGTGTTCTGGAACATCGACAACTGCGTGTAATTGCCAACGATTAGTACAACCTCGCGTAACTGACTCTCGGTGTAACGCTCGCCGAGCGTGTTCCACGTCTCCTCGGAGACAAATCGACTCGTGTAGAGTTCGTCAGCCGCCCTGAGCAGAGCTGTATCGAAGTCGCTCCACCCCGCCCCATCGTCCCCTAGGGTGACCCGGCTGATTTCCTGTTCGGTGAGCCCAGCTTCCTGTCCAATGATGTTATGCCGCCCCCAGATGTAGTCGCCTCGGTTCAACCACGCTGTGCGAAGGATGATCACCTCCCGGTCGCGGGCCGGGATCGTGGCGTTACGGACGAAGTACCCCGTGTACGCCCAGTACCTTTGGCACGTCTCGGTGCTGTCGGGGCACAGCTGTCTCATCTCGCTCGCTCCTCCCGGATCGTCCGGCAGGGCGATCCGGGGACCATCGAGGCGATCGAACGCCTTCACCCGTTCCTGTGCCTCTCCGACAAGCGGTGTGAACGCTACGATAGCGAGAACCACACCGAACTCAACAGTGAACCGTTTCATCGGACACCTCCCTATTTGCTTTGAGGATGAGGTCGCTTCTGGATACTGTCAAATCAACGTTGAACGAACCGGAGCACCCCGCTGATCCCCGTCCGCGTTGAACCACTCGTCAGGCAGCGGTGGGACCGGCATTCGTCTCTACCAGCTGAGATCTCTTATTGATTTGAGTATTGCTGAGGTCCGATTTATGTCCATACCGAAATATGACCAACCACTTCATTCTCTCTTGTCATTGGCGGCTAACTAGGACATTAACCATGTCCCATCTATATTTATTGGCTCGTGTAATTAAGGGTATGCTCGGCCTAGGTTCTTTGATGACCCGATGTAGACACAGCCGATCCTGCTCGGTGAATGTCAGGATCGGGTTCGATTTGGCGGACCTTGCCGAACGTAGCGTCTTACTTCTAGACACTTGAGCGTTCGTTGTGGAGGCCTGAGGAAGCTCTTGACTGGTCGCTTCGCACTCCTTGTCCTTGTCGCGGTATTCGTTTTCTCTAGTTTGAGTGACTCTGGACGGGCTATACGCACGCGTGCAGACCGAGGAGATGCCGAGGCGCAGTACCACCTTGGGAACGTGTATGCCAGCGGTGATGGTGTCCCTCAGAACGATGCGGAGGCGGTGAGGTGGTACCGTCGCTCGGCCGAGCAAAACTTTGCTTTGGCTCAAGCTGGTCTCGGACACATGTACTTTTCCGGTCGTGGTGTGTCGCAGGATGATGACGAAGCGGTGAGATGGTACCGGCGGTCGGTCGAGTGCGGTGAGGCAACAGGACAGAACAACCTTGGGTACATGTTCGCTGAGGGCCGCGGCGTGCCACAGAACGATGCTGAGGCGGTGAGGTGGTACCGCCGTGCGGCCATGCAGGGAGAGGCGGCGGGGCAGAACAACCTTGGGTACATGTACTCTGAGGGCCGCGGCGCACCACAGAACGATGCGGAGGCGGTGAGGTGGTACCGCCGTGCGGCCAAGCAAGGTCATGAGTTGGCGCAGGCGAACCTTGGGTACATGTACCGGGCCGGCCGCGGTGTACCACAGAACGATGCGGAGGCGGTGAGGTGGTACCGCTGGGCGGCTGTACAGGGTCACGCGTTGGCGCAGGTCAACCTTGGAGGCATGTACCAAGCCGGCCGCGGTGTGCCGCAGAATGATGCGGAGGCGGTGAGGTGGTACCGCCGTGCGGCTGTGCAGGGCGAGGCGGTGGGGCAGAACAGTCTTGGGTACATGTACGCTGAGGGTCGCGGTGTCCCGCAGAATGATGCGGAGGCGGTGAGGTGGTACCGCCGTGCGGCCGTGCAGGGCGAGGCGGCGGGGCAGAACAGTCTTGGGTACATGTACGCTGAGGGCCGCGGTGTAAGGCAGGATTATGTGCTCGGTCATATGTGGTCCGGCCTCGCTGTGTCGGGATCCAACAGCGGTGAACGGAACCGCGCGCTTCGACAACGCGACCGCCTTTCACAGCGGATGACATTTGACCAGCTCGTCGAAGCTCAACGTCTTGCTCGCGAATGGGATGCAGCGAACTTGAACGAGCCGTGAGATCATCCGTTGAATCGCCCGCCGCCCCGCGGGGTGAGCAAGTTACGCCTGAAGGTAGACCTGCCGGATCCAGTCGACCGCCGCGTGACTCATGACCGCCGCGAACAGGCCCCCATGCCGGAACGATAGCCCGTAGCCCAGGCCGGCGACGCTGGCGAGCGCACAGTAGATTACCTTCTCGGCGAGGTCCGGCCGGTTGTTCCAGTGCATGAAGCCGAACGCGAGCGAAGCTATTACCAGGCCGAGCCACCGCCGTCCGGTCCAGCGCTCACACCAGGTCTGGAGGAGACTACGGAAGAACAGCTCTTCTGGAAGCGCGACGGTGAGTGCGAGCATGCCAAAC
>Ga0310345_10000728_pt1 | contig 43813 bp, 39 predicted proteins | sample HC15DNA20500_MG_FD_204667 | JGI IMG/M metagenome (GOLD analysis project Ga0310345, IMG submission 204667) | Marine microbial communities from station ALOHA, North Pacific Subtropical Gyre - HC15-DNA-20-500_MG | ecosystem: Environmental > Aquatic > Marine > Oceanic | place: Pacific Ocean: North... | reverse complement strand
CGGCGCGAGCGTCGCGTGCCGCTCATCGAGCCACAACGCCGCCTCGCCCTCGCCCGCCGCCGTCTCCGCCGAAATCATCAGCGAGGTGGTGGAAGTGAGCACGAAGCGCCCGATCCCGTGGCGCAGCGCCGCTTCGAGCAGGTTGAGCGTGCCGGTGACGTTCACATCGACGAATGCCTGGGCGGAATGCCGCGCGATATCGGGCTGGTGCAGCGCGCCGGTGTGGACGACGCCGTCGAAGCGGTGCTCGGCGAAGACGCGGTCGACCAGCGCGCGATCGGCGACCGAGCCCAACAGCTGCGTCGCGGGGCCCGGCACCGGATCGAGCCCCACCACCTCATGCCCGGCGGCTTCCAGCGCCCGCGCGACATGGCGGCCGAGCCAGCCCGACGATCCGGTGAGCAATAGCTTCATCGCACAGCCCTAGCCGGGCTTGATGACGTTTTGGCGCAAACACCGCTCAGGCGATTCGCGCCCCGAGTTCGAAGCGCGCGGTGGTCTTCGCCCGCACCTCGTCCAGCGTCACCCCTGGGGCGAGCTCGATCAGCTCGAACGGGCTCTGATGGTCGGGGCGTTGGAACACGGCGAGATCGGTGATGATCATGTCCACCACATTCTTGCCCGTCAGTGGCAGCGTACAGGCGGGGATGAACTTGGGATCGCCGTTCTTCGACGTGTGCTCCATCACAACGACGATGCGCTTGACGCCGGCGACCAGGTCCATCGCCCCGCCCATGCCCTTGATCAGCTTGCCGGGGATCATCCAATTGGCGATGTCGCCGCTTTCGGAGACTTCCATCGCGCCGAGCACGGTCAGGTCGATATGGCCGCCGCGGATCATCGCGAAACTGTCCGCGCTGCTGAAATAGACCGATTGCGGCAGCTCGCTGATCGTCTGCTTGCCGGCGTTGATCAGATCGGGATCGACTTCGTCCGGGTATGGGAAGGGACCGATGCCGAGCATCCCGTTCTCGGACTGAAGCGTGACGTCCATCCCTTCCGGGATATGGTTGGCGACGAGCGTCGGGATGCCGATGCCGAGGTTCACATAGAAACCGTCCTGCAATTCCTGCGCGGCGCGCGCGGCCATCTGGTCGCGAGTCCAGCCTTTCGTGGCGGTGTCTTGCATGGTCATCCTTCCCTACCAAAGCGTTGCCACGCCGAGCGTCGCGATTTGCGTATCGCAACTGATCAGCCGTAAGCCATCGATTTCGGCCTGCGCCGCGAGCAGTCGGTCCCATGGGTCGGCGTGCGCGCTCGAATAAGCGCCGGCGCGCTGGGCATGCTCAACCGTGATCGCGAGCGGCAAGAAGGCCTCGGTCGCGACCGTCTCGGCGAAACGCAGGGCCAGTGAGCTTGGATAGGGGAGCCGGCCTTTGCGGTATTTGATCGAAATTTCCATCGCCGACACGGCGCTGACGAGCACTTCCTCGCCATCGACAATGGCTGCGTGGGCCGTTGGGCTCAGCCGCTCAGGCTCATTGAACCACCAAAGCAGCGCATGGGTGTCGAGCAGATATTTCAAGGTTGCGTGCCGGGCGGATCGAGCAGCGGATCGGGGCCGAGTCCCATCTCCTCGTTGGTGAGCGGGTCCCAAAATCCGGCGTCGGTGATCCCCGGACTGCCCGGCGGCCGTTCATGCGCCAGCCGCCCAGGGATACGCTGCGGCCGCGCCGGCGGCGTCAGCGGCACCAGCTTGGCGATCTCGGTCGAGCCGCGCGCGATCACGATCTCCTCACCCGCCTCGACGCGCGCGAGCAGGCGGGAAAGGTGCGTTTTCGCCTCGTGGATCGTGACCGTCGCCATCCGTCAGACTTAGCTAACCTTCTTAGCTAATTCAAGCTGCCACCCGCTCGCGGGTGGTGACGAACTCGATCTTCTTGTCATAGGGCGCGCCCAGGATCAGGCGGTTCACATAAATGCCGGGCAGATGGACCTGATCGGGATCGAGCGTCCCGATGGGCACGATCTCCTCCACCTCGGCGACGCACAGCTTGCCGGCGGTCGCCATTGGCTGGTTGAAATTGCGCGCGGTCTTGCGGAAGATCAGATTGCCCGCTTCGTCCGCTTTCCATCCCTTGACGATCGACAGATCGGCGAAGATGCCGCGTTCGAGGATATACTCCTCGCCGTCGAACGTCTTCACTTCCTTGCCTTCGGCGACCTGGGTGCCGACGCCCGTCTTGGTGTAGAAGCCCGGAATCCCCGCCCCGCCCGCGCGGCAGCGCTCGGCGAGGGTGCCCTGGGGGCAGAACTCCACCTCCAACTCGCCCGCCAGATATTGCCGCTCAAACTCCTTATTCTCGCCGACATAGGACGAGATCATCTTCTTCACCTGCCGCGTGCGCAGCAGCTTGCCGAGACCTTCATTGTCGATGCCGGCATTGTTCGAGACGAAGGTGAGGTCCTTCACGCCCGAATCGCGGATCGCGTCGATCAGTCGTTCGGGAATGCCGCACAGGCCGAAGCCGCCCGCGCAGATCAGCATCCCGTCCTTCAGCACCCCATCGAGCGCGGCGGCGGCGTTGGGGAAGAGCTTGTTCATGGCGGAACCTCCTGCTGCTGGGCGCTTAGGGCGCGGGCCGGCGGCGGGTCAAGCGGCCGTTCCGCCTGGGTTCAAGCCAATAGCAAGCGTGCGAAATTCTGCCACGCCTCGCTATGGCTCATCGCCGTGCGCAGCGGCTGCGACAGCAGGAAGGCGCCGCCGAACCATTTCGTCACATAATGCAACCGCCCGCGCTGCTTCACATCGAACAGCACCAGCGCCGCGAACAGCAGGTCGCTCAGGATCATGCCGCCGATCGGCGGCGGCGCGGGCGAGCCGAGCATGGTGGTGATCCGCGCCAGCGGCGTGGTGACCAGCGCGATCGTTCCGAGCAGCATCAGCCTTTTGTGGGCGGCCGACTCGGCCCGCTTCCAGATCGCGGTCCCCGCCATGATCGCGAAGACGGTGATGTTGGTCAGCGGATAGGCGAGGAAGGCCGGCTGGTCGCGGCCCGGCGTCCCCCGCCCGAAATGGCCGCTATCGATCGCCACCCACACCCCCAGCACGAAGACGAGCAACGCCAGCCCCGCGCCGGCCGTGCCGACCATCCGGTGCAGATCGCGCCGCCCGGCGAACACCAGCCCGCTCTGCCCCAGGTAGAGCAGCATCCAGGCGCTGAAGACGATGCCGTGGGCATGGGTCACCGCGGCGAGCGGCTTGGCGTTGAACGCCGCGCCCAGATAATAGGTGGGGGCGAAGCCGATGAACGTCGCGAGCACCATCGCGATCGCCATGCCGGTGAAAAAGCGCCGCTCCGCGTCGATCCGCTGCGCCGGCAATGCCCGAGTCGCCAAGACAAACCCTCCCCAGGTCGCCCGCGCGGCTAGAGTATCACGATAGCCGTCGTGCTACCAACCACCATCAATAAGCCAGCTTCAGCCCCGCGCGCGGCCAGGGCATCGCCGCCAGTCGCCCGGAGCCCGAGAGAGTGATATACGCCGTGCGCCGATCCGCGCCGCCCCAGCAGATATTGGTGGTGAAGATATCGGGCGTCGGCACGAACTCGACCAGTTCGCCCCGGGGCGAGACCACCGAGATGCCGCTCTCGCCGATCGTCGCGACGCAGATATTGCCGCTTTCCTCCACCCCCAGCGAATCGAAGAACTTGTACCCCGCCGGCCGGTAGAGCGGGATGCCCGGCCCGCCCGGGCCCGCGTCCGCCGCCACCTCGCCCTGCGCCGTCACCCGGAACGCCATCAGCCGGCAGGTATAGGTCTCCGCCGCGTAGAGCATGGAGCCGTCGGGGGAGAGGCCGATGCCGTTGGGGTTCTCGCTCGGGAAGATCACTTCCTTCAGCAGACTGCCGTCGGCCTTGGCGTAGAAGATGCCGGTGATGTCGCGCTCGCGCGGGCGGTTCTTGCCGTGATCCGTGAACCAGAAGCCGCCATGGCCATCGAACACCAGATCGTTCGGCCCCCGCAGCGAACAGCCGAAATCGCCGTCCCGGTAGAGCGTCTCGATCCTGCCCGTCTCGGGATCGATCCGCTCGATCCGGCCGCCCGAATAGTCATCGGCCTGGCCGTGCGGGATCAGATAGCCGTTCGCCTTGCGCCAGTTGAACCCGCCATTGTTGCAGCAATAGAGCTTGCCCTCCGGCCCCAGCGCGAGCCCGTTCGGCCCGCCGCCGGGCTCGGCGACGATCTGCCGGCGCCCATCGGGCCACAACCGCGTGATCCGGCCGGCGGCGATCTCCACCAGCACCACGCTGCCATCGGGCATCGCCACCGGCCCTTCGGGAAAGCGCAAGCCCTCGGCGACGATCGACATTTGGGCCAAGGCTTTCCCCCCTAGTAGAATTACGGCAAGCACGGCTTACCGGGCGGCAAGAAAATCGCGCTTATCCCGGCGCCATGCAAGCGAGTTGGTCCATCGATGTCGATCCCGCGCGTAGCGTCGTCCGCATCACGCTGCGCGGCTTCTTCACCCCCGCCGACGTTATGGCGTTCGAGGCGGACCGCGATGTCGCGCATGCCCGGCTGCGCTGCCCGCCCAACCAGCACCTGACCTTCACCGACGTGCGCGAGATGAAGATCCAGCCGCAGGATACGGTGCAGGCGTTCCACGCGCTGCTGGCGAACAAGCGCGCCCATTCGCGCAAGATCGCGTTCCTCACCGCTTCGTCGCTCGCCCGGATGCAACTGCTGCGCGCGGCGGAAAGCCGGACGGCGCGGATGTTCACCGATCCGGTGGAGGCCGAGCGCTGGCTGTTCGAGGACGAGCCGGTGAACGCGGCGCCCCCGGCCTTCGCGGCGGCGCGCTAACCACTTTCCTCGGTGCGCGCCGGGCACTAGACCCGCCCGCATGACGCAAACTCGCTCGGGCGGCCGCATCCTCGTCGATAATCTGGTCGCGCAGGGGTGCGACCGCATCTTCCAGGTGCCGGGCGAGAGCTTCCTCGCGGTGCTCGACGCGCTGCACGACACCCCCGCGATCGAGGTGGTCACCTGTCGCCAGGAAGGCGGCGCGGCGTTCATGGCCTGCGCCGATGGTGCGCTCACCGGCCGGCCGGGGGTGTGCTTCGTCACGCGCGGGCCGGGCGCGACCAATGCCAGTATCGGCGTGCATGTCGCGATGCAGGATTCGGTGCCGATGCTGCTGTTCATCGGCGATGTCGATCGCGGGATGCGCGACCGCGAGGGGTTTCAGGAAATCGATCTGGTCGCGATGTTCACGCCCCTCGCCAAGCTGGCGCTGCGGGTGGACGACGCGCGCCGCCTGCCCGAATATGTCGCGCGGGCGTGGAGCACGGCGATCAGCGGCCGACCGGGGCCGGTGGTGGTGGCGCTGCCCGAGGATATGCTGCGCGACGCGGTGGCGGCGGTGGATCGCCCGCGAATTGAGCGCGAGCGGCCCTGGATCGCGGGCGACTATCTGGAGCCGGTAGTCAATGCGTTGCGCCAGGCCGAGCGTCCGGTGGCGATTGTCGGCGGTGCCGGCTGGGACCTCGCGACGTCCGCCGCCTTCGGGCATTTCGCGAACCACTGGGGGGTTCCGGTGATCGGCGCCTTTCGCCGGCAAGACGCCCTATTTAATCGCCACAAGGCATGGGCCGGCAACCTTGGCTATGGCCCCAATCCCAAACTGGTTGAGCGGGTCAAGCGCGCGGACCTCATCCTCTCGGTTGGCGCGCGGCTGGGCGAGGCGACGACCGACGGCTATACGCTGATCACGCCCGATCATCCTGGGCAGACGCTGATCCATGTCCATCCCGACGCAAATGAGCTCAATCGGGTTTATCGCGCCGACCTTGCCATCTGCGCCGATCCTTGCGCTTTCGCGATCGAGATCGTGACGGCGGAGTTTCCTGAGCAACCGCCGCCCGACGCCGCCGACGCCCATGCCGAGTATCTAGCCTGGTCGACGCCCGCGCCCCGCGAAGGCGTTTCGCTCGATCTAGGCCTCTGCGTCGCCGCGATGCGCGAGCGGCTTGCGCCCGAGGACACGATCATCTGCAACGGCGCGGGCAATTTCTCGGGCTGGTGGCATCGTTACTGGCGCTATGGCGGGCCGGGCACGCAGCTCGCGCCGACCGCCGGCGCGATGGGCTATGGCGTGCCGGCGGCGGTCGCGGGGGCCTTGCGCTGCCCGGACAAGACCATCGTCGCGGTGGCGGGCGACGGCGATTTCCTGATGAACGGCCAGGAACTCGCGACCGCGCTCCAGCACGGCGCGAACCTGCTCGTGATCCTGGTCGACAATGGCGGCTATGGCACGATCCGGATGCACCAGGAGCGCGATTATCCGCGCCGGCTGAGCGGCACCGCGCTCGCCAACCCCGATTTCGCCGCGCTCGCCCGCGCCTATGGCGCTTGGGCCGAGACGGTGGAGACGACCGCCGAGTTCGCCCCCGCGCTCGATCGCGCGCTGGGCGCGGAAGGCGTCCGGCTGCTGCATCTCAAGACCGAGATGGAGGCGATCACCAATTCCACCACGATCACCGCGCTCCGGGCGAAGGCGGAGGCGGGGGCGTAACGCTCCCTGCCTTGTCATCCGGACGTATTCGGAGGTCGATCGTGGCGCTTGTTCTGAGGGCGTCGCACTCCGCACCAACGTGGATGCCGGAACGAGCCCGGCATGACGAATTCGCTCCAGGAAAGCCCCCTTGAGCCCCCGCGCCCCGCGCCCCATAGCCGGGGGATGACGCTGCTCGATCGCCATCCCCGCCTCGCCGCGCTGCTGCTCGGCGCGGTCGCGGCGTGCGGCTATGCGCCGCTCGACCTGTGGCCGCTGACGCTAGCCGCCTTCGCCGCCTGGCTCGCGCTCGTCCACCTTGCGCCCACCGTCCGCGCGGCGCTCGGGCGGGGCTGGCTGTTCGGCTGGGCGCATCTGTCGGTCGCGAACAACTGGATCGCCAAGGCCTTCACCTTGCAGGACGCGATGCCGCATTGGCTTGGGCTTCCGGCGGTGGGGGTGCTGTGCCTGTACCTCGCGATCTTCCCGATGATGGCCGCCGGGCTCGCCTGGCGCTGGGGCAAGCGCCATCGGCCGGGCAAGGCTCCGGACACGGGCTTCGTCCTGATGGCCGCCGCCGCCTGGCTGCTGACCGAGGCTTTGCGCGGCTGGGCGCTCACCGGCTATCCCTGGCCACCGCTCGCGAGCATCTGGGTGCCGCTGCTCGGCGTCGCGCGGCTCGCGGCGTGGGTCGGCACCTATGCGCTGTCGGGGCTGACGGTGCTGCTCGCTGGCGCGCTGCTGTTGCTCGCGCGCGGGCGCTGGCGGGCGAGCGCGGTGGCGCTGCCGCTGGTGTTGCTGCTCGCGCTCACCCCGCCGCGCGTGGCCCAGCCGCCGATGCCCGATGCCGCGCCCCGCGTCCGCGCGGTGCAGCCCGATCTGCCGGAGGAGGAGCGCCCGACCGACGCCTATGCCGAGAACAACCTGCGCGCGCTGGAAGGCTTGAGCGGCCGCCCCGGCGCCGCCCCGCGCCTGATCCTTTGGCCAGAGGGCGCTTTGCGCTATCTGATCGAGGACGGCTATCCCCCGGCTTATTATTGGCGCGCCGATCCCCGCGCGGTGCGCGCGCGGCTCGCCCGGCTGCTGGGGCCGCGCGACCTGCTGCTCACCGGCGGCACCGGCGTGCAGTTCACCCGGACGGGGGACATCGCGACCGTCACCAACTCGATCTTCGTGGTGGACGCGCGCGGGGCGATCCGCGGGCGGTACGACAAGGCGCATCTGGTGCCCTGGGGCGAATATCTCCCCTGGCGGCCGCTGCTCAGCCAGATCGGCTTCGCGCGGCTGGTGCCCGGAAGCTATGATTTCGCCCCCGGCCCCGGCCCACGCAGCATCCACCTGCCAGGCTTCGGCCCGGTCGGCATGCTGATCTGCTACGAAGTGATCTTTTCCGGCCACATCGTCGATCCCGCGCAGCGGCCGCGCTTCATCTTCAACCCCTCGAACGACAGTTGGTACGGCGCCTGGGGCCCGGCGCAGCATCTCGCCATGGCACGACTGCGCGCGATCGAGGAGGGGTTGCCGATCGTCCGCGCGACGTCGACCGGCATCTCGGCGATCATCGCCGCCGACGGGCGCCTGCTCGGCACCGTGGCGCCGCAGCGCAGCGGCGCGGTGGAAGCGGTGATCCCGCCCCCGGCCGCGCCCACGCCCTTCGCCCGGTTCGGCAATTGGCTCGCGTTGCTGGTCGGCGCGCTGCTCGCGGCGAGCGCTGTTGCCTTCCGCCGATGGGGCCGCTAGGGGCACATATAAGGAAAACTTTATATGTCATCGCCGCGACAGCGGCTAGGCGACCTTAGCTACTTTCAAGAGGGAAATTCATGCGCTCGTCGTTCCTGTTCACCTCCGAATCGGTCTCCGAAGGCCATCCCGACAAGGTCGCGGATCAGATTTCGGACGCGGTCGTCGATCTGTTCCTGGCGAAGGACCCCGAAGCGCGCATCGCCTGCGAAACCCTGACGACGACGCAGCGCGTGGTGCTCGCCGGCGAGATTCGCGGCCGCGGCATCTATGACGAAGCGACCGGCTGGGCACCCGGCGTGCCGGAAGAGGTCGAGCGCGTGGTCCGCGAGACGGTGAAGCGCATCGGCTATGAACAGGCCGGCTTCCACTGGGCCGAGTTCGAGTTCGCCAACCATCTTCACGGCCAGTCGGCGCACATCGCCCAGGGCGTGGACGAAGCCGGCAACAAGGACGAAGGCGCCGGCGACCAGGGCATCATGTTCGGCTACGCGACCGATGAGACGCCCGATCTGCTCCCCGCGACGCTCTATTACGCGCACCGCATCCTCGAGCGGATGGCGGCGGATCGCCATGCCAAGGTCGTCGATTTCCTCGAACCCGACGCCAAGAGCCAGGTGACGCTGGAATATCAGAATGAAGTGCCGGTCCGCGCGACCGCGCTCGTCGTCTCCACCCAGCACGCGCCGGGTTATTTCTTCCACGGCGGTGAGGGCGATCCGGCCAAGTACCAGCAGCTCCACGATTATGTGCTCGGCGTGTTCAACGATGTGCTGCCGGCGGGCTTCATCACCCCCGAGACCAAGATCTATGTGAACCCCACCGGCCGCTTCGAGATTGGCGGGCCGGACGGCGACGCGGGGCTCACCGGCCGCAAGATCATCGTCGATACCTATGGCGGCGCTTCCCCCCATGGCGGCGGCGCGTTCAGCGGCAAGGACCCGACCAAGGTCGATCGCTCGGCCGCCTATATCGCGCGCTATCTGGCGAAGAATCTCGTCGCGGCGGGCCTGGCGCGGCGGGTGACGATCCAGCTCTCCTACGCGATCGGCATCGCCGAGCCGCTCTCGGTCTATGTCGACACGCATGGCACCGGCACGGTGGACGAAGCGGTGCTGGAGCGCGTGCTGCCCCAGCTGGTCCGCCTGACGCCGAAGGGCATTCGCGAGCATCTGAAGCTAAACAAGCCGATCTACCAGAAGACCGCGGCTTACGGCCATTTCGGCCGCCAGGCGGAAGGCGATTACTTCACCTGGGAAAAGACCGATCTGGTCGAGGCGCTGAAAGCCGCCGTCGCGTAACTTGTTTTGATTTGTAGCTCGACTAAGCTCCTCGGGAAGCGATTCCCGGGGAGTTTTTTGCGGCCGCGCCCGGCCCTAATCCTCCTCCGCCGCCACCTCCCCCGCCACCTGAGCGTGCGCCAGCAGCGCGAACAGGCCGGCGCCGCCGATCAAATTGCCGATCACCGCCGGCAGCAAAATGCCGAATACCGCTTGGCCGACGCTGATCGTCCCCGTCCAGGCGAGAAGGAACGCCTCGACCGAGCCGACCACCGAGTGGCTGAACTCACCGATCGCGACCAGATAAGTGATCGCGAAGACCACCAGGAACGCTTGCTCGCGCGCGTTGCTGAGAATCCAGGCGATCGCGGCGAGCAGGAAGCCGGCGGGAATGGCGTTGACGATCGTCTCCGCCGGCCCGCGCGCCGCCACCACCTCGGAAACCGCGATCATCGCCGCGCGCGTCTCCGCGCCGCCGAACAGGCCCCGCGCGAACAGCCCGCTCATGATCGCCGTCCCGGTCAGATTGGCGAGCAGCACGATCGACCATAGCCGCAGCGTGCGCCCCAGCGCCGGCCAGGAGGGGCGGTGGATCAGCGGCAGCACCGCCGTGATCGTGCTCTCGGTGAACAGCTGCATCCGGCCCATCACCACGATCAGGAAGCCCAGCGGATAGCCCAGCGCCTCGATCAGCGCGCGCGCCGGCCCGGGCGCGATATGGCGGTGCAGCGCGGCCTCGGCGACCAGCGAGGCGCTGACCGCGAGCCCGGCGGCCAGCCCCGACCAGAAGAGCGACAGGACCGGGCGGTTGAGCTCGTCCTCGCCTTCGCTGCGTACCGCGCGGTGCAGATGCTTGGGCTCGATCGCCTTGCTGGCCGGGCCATGGTCTGCTTCGTCATCGGCCATGGCGGCATAATCCGCGAACCCCCGCTTTGCTCCGGCCGCGCCTGGAGCTAGGGCGCCAGCGATGAACGATCCCACCACGATCCGCCGGCTTTATGGCCGGCGCCAAGGGCATAAGCTGCGCGCGGGCCAGGCGGCGCTGGTCGAGGAGCTGCTGCCGCGCCTGTCGGTGCCGGATAGCGGACCGCTCACGAGCCAAGCCCTGTTCGGGGATGCGCGGCCGCTAGAGTTCGAGATCGGTTTCGGCGGCGGGGAGCATCTCGCGGCCCAGGCGGCGGCCCGGCCCGATCACGGTTTCATCGGCTGCGAACCCTTCCTCAACGGCGTCGTCAGCGCGTTCGGGCATCTGCGCGACCGGGATTTGGCGAATGTGCGGGTTCATATGGGCGACGCGCTGGAGGTGCTGGAGCGGTTGCCCGACGCGTCGCTCGCCCGCGTCTATCTGCTCCATCCCGATCCCTGGCCAAAGGCGCGCCACGCCAAGCGGCGGATGATGAACCCCGGCCCGCTCGATCTGATCGCGGCGAAGCTGATGCCGGGCGGCGAGTTCCGCCTGGGCACCGACGACCCGACCTATTGTCGCTGGTCGATGATGGTGATGCGCGGGCGGCGCGATTTCCGCTGGCTGGCGCGGAGCGCGGCCGATTTCAGCACCCGCCCCGCCGATTGGCCGCAGACCCGCTACGAGGCCAAGGCGCGCCGCCAGGGGCATGAGGTCTGGTACTTCCGCTACACCCGGGTGTAGCCGTTGGCGCTTGACGCTGCGTCGCCCACGCGGCTTGGTGGGGGCGATGACCATGCCCGCCGTCACCACCATCGCGCAGACCATCTCGCTTTCGGTCAGCCCCGTGTTCCTGCTCGCGGGGCTCGGCGCGATCCTGAACCTCATCGCCGGGCGGCTCGCCCGGGTGGTGGACCGTGCCCGCGCGCTCGAGGCGCTGCATCCGCGCTCGAGCGGTCCCGAGCATGAGCGGCATGTGCTTGAATTGCGGCTGCTCGATCGGCGCATGGCGATCATCAACGCCGCGCTGTTCCTCTGCGTGGCGAGCGCGATCGCGATCTGCGTGGTGGTCGCGCTGCTGTTCCTGGCGGAGCTCGCCGATCTGCGGATCGGCACGATCGTCGCCTTGCTGTTCATCCTGGCGATGGCGCTGGTGACGCTGGGGCTGATCTTCTTCCTGATCGAGGTCCGCCTGTCGCTGAGCGCGACTCGGGTGCGGGTGGAATTGCTGGAACGCGAGCGGGCTTGAGTGGCGGGGAGCTCACACGAAGCCGCGAAGCCACGAAAAGTGCGTTTTGGGGCTGGCGGCGGCCCAAATCTTCGCGCGTCGCGCGTGTAAATTATTCTCGCACAAAGGCAGGAAGACACAAAATATCTACTTCTTCTTCGTGCCTTTGTGTATTCGTGCGAGAAAACACTTTCTAATTGATGATCGCTACCGCCCGTTATTCTGAAAGCCGCTCCGCGGCCTTGGTGGCTTCGTGTGAGACCAAAACCTCAGCGAGCCCCCGCCAGCCCCGGCCCGACATCGGCGCTCGGCAGGTAACGCGGCGCGACGCGCGCCTTCGCCGCCTGCTCATAGACATAGCCCGCGCCGAACAACGCCGCTTCGCTATAGGGCTTGCCGATGAACGAAAGGCCGACCGGCAGCCCCTGCGCCAGCCCCATCGGCACCGTCAGGTGCGGATAGCCCGAGACCGCCGGCAGCTCGCTCGCGGAGGGGCCGTTATATTGGTCGCCATAGACCGGATCGATCGGCCAGGGCGCGCCATAGGTCGGCGTCACCAGAATCGTCGCGCCGGCCTTCGCCAGCATCGTATCGAGCCCCTCGCGCGCCAGCCGCGCCGATTTGGCGCGCGCCCCGCGATATTCGTCGTCCAGGCCCGGCGTCGCCTCGGCCTGATCGAAGATCTCCTGCGCGAAGAAGGGCATTTCGGCCGCCGCATTGGCCTTGTCGAACGCGATCACGTCGGCGAGCGTGCGCGTCTTCACCGCCGCCGGGGTGGTAGCGAGATAGGCGTTCAGATCGGTCTTGAGCTCGCTTTTGAGCACTGCGAACTCGGCCTCGCCCAGCCCGTCGAGCTTGGGCCGCTCCACGTCCACCAGCGTCGCGCCCTGAGCCTTCAGCACCGCCAGCGCCGCATCGAACCGCGTGGTGACGGCGGGCGAAAGATTGGCGGGGCGATAGACCGCCACCGTCACCCCGCGCAGCGACGCGCTCGCCAGCCCGGCGGCGTAGTCGGCGCGGTGCGCGTCGGCATCCTTGGTCGCGGGATCGGCGGGGTCGCTGCCGACCATCGCCGAGAACAGGACCGCCGCATCCTTCACCGATCGCGCCATCGGCCCCGGCGTATCCTGGCTGTGGCTGATCGGCACGACATGCGTGCGGCTGACCAGGCCGAGCGTCGGCTTCAGCCCGACCAGCCCGTTCATCGAAGAAGGACAGACGACCGAGCCGTCGGTCTCCGTGCCGAGCGCCGCCGCCGCGAAGCTCGCCGCGACCGCCGCGCCCGATCCGCTCGACGAGCCGCAGGCGGAGCGATCGAGCGCATAGGGGTTGCGCACTTGCCCGCCCACCGCGCTCCAGCCGCTGATCGAGTTGGTCGAGCGGATGTTCGCCCATTCGCTGAGGTTGGTCTTGCCCAGGATCACCGCGCCCGCCGCGCGCAGCCGGGCGACGACCGGCGCGTCGCGATCGGTGCGATTGTCCTTCAGCGCCAGACTGCCGGCGGTGGTGGGCATGGGATCGGCGGTTTCGATATTGTCCTTGATGAGCAGCGGGATGCCGTCGAGCGGCCCGAGGCTCTTGCCCGCCTTGCGCCGCGCGTCGGCCGCCTGCGCCTGGGCGACGGCTTGCGGGTTGGTCGCGATCACCGCGCGCAGGCTCGGCCCCTTGCGGTCCATCGCGGCGATGCGGGCGAGATAGGCGCGGGTGATGGCCTCGCTGGAAGCGCCCTTGGCGAGTTGGGCGCGAAGCGCGTCGATCGAGCTCTCCTCAACCTGCTGCGCGGCGGCGGGCGCCGCGATCAGCAGCGCGGCGATGGCGATGAATTTCATGGCGAAAGCTCCCCCTCGGTTCTGGCTTTGGCGTGACCTTAGCGAGGGGACGGCGGCGGACAAGCGGCTTTGAAACTGGTTGCGCACCCCTGATTTGAACCTGCGTCACCCCGAACTTGTTGCCGGGTCCACCGGCGTGCGCGGCTCGGTGACGGACGGCGCGGAGCGACCGTGGATGCCGGAATAAATCCGGCATGACGTTGGGCGCCAAATCTTTGAGATCGCCCCTTTACGGGCCCAAAAATGAAAAGAGGCTGCCGGGGGAGCGAAACGCCCACCCCGGCAACCTCCTAACATGGTCAGCGGCCGGAGCGCTCCAGCCCGGGAGACCATGCGAACCCCTAAGCTAACCGCCAAATCGTTGACTGGAGAGGAATTTCTCCCGGTCTGGCGGCATGTGGCAGCTTAGCGGCGCGTCCCCCGAACGAACTGAACCGACCTCATTGCTGGACCATGAGACATCGGATCACCTCCTTTCGCTAGTTGAAAACGGCGTGCCCTGCCTGGGCACGAATCACATGTGAATCACCTGATTCGAAACTACAAGACTTGATCTCGAAATGAATTTCGGCAAATCATGGTATTTGTGGCGCTTTGTAACCGCGCCCGTAATTCTACCATGGCCTTCGCGACGTCGAGACCTCGTAGAGCGCCCTCCGCGAAACAATCCTAGCCCCGGCAATCCTCGGCGACGCGCAATATCTCGGGCGCGGCGGGCACCACCAGCGGCGCTATCCCCGGCTGCTCCAGCACGAACCGCCCGCGGCTGAACCCCATCGCGTCGACCGCCGGATCGCGCACCGGCAGCGCGAGTTGCGCGCCCTCCGCCCCCGCGGTGGCGGCGAGCGTGCGCGCCATGCTCGTGGTGCGCAGCGTCGTCGCGCCGGCGCGAGCGCCGGGTTGCGTCAGGATCAGCGTGCCGCGATCGCCCGCGCAGGCGAGCCGCAGCCGCGTCTGCCCCGGTGCGCCAAAGGTCGCGATACCGCCCGCGTAGCGCCACTCCCCGGCCGTGAGCGGCCAGTCGCGCCAATCGGCGGGCGGCGGCGCAGGGGTCGCCACGGGCACCGGCGCCGGACGCGGCACGGCGGTGATCGGCGCGGGCGCGGGACGGGGCGCCGGCGCGGCGACGCAGCCGGCGAGCGACGCCAGCAGCAACAGAGGCAGAACACGCATCGCGCCGCTTATGGCCGCTCGCGCCACCCGCCTCAACCACCCTTTCCTTTGCGCCGCCGCTGCGCCAGTCAGGCGGGATGAAGAGCGGGATGGAACGCAAGCGGCTGGTCTCGATCCTGGGGGGATCGGCCGGCAATCTGGTCGAATGGTATGATTGGTACGCCTATTCGGCGCTCTCCATCTATTTCGCCGGCGCCTTCTTCCCCAAGGGCGATCAGACCGCGCAATTGCTGAGCACCGCCGCGATCTTCGCCGCCGGTTTCCTGATGCGGCCGATCGGCGCCTATTGGATGGGGCGCTATGGCGACGCGCATGGCCGCAAGGCCGGGCTCGCGCTGTCGGTGGTGCTGATGTGCGCGGGATCGCTGCTGATCGCCGCCGCGCCCACCTATGCCCAGGCCGGGCTCGGCGCGCCGGCGTTGCTGCTGTTTGCCCGCGTGCTGCAGGGGCTTTCGGTCGGCGGCGAATATGGCGCGAGCGCGACCTATCTCTCCGAAATGGCGAGCCGGCGGCACCGCGGTTTCTGGGCGAGCTTCCAATATCTCACGCTGATCGGCGGCCAGCTGCTCGCGCTCGGCGTCACGCTGGTGCTGCAGACGCAATTGCCCGAGGCAGAGCTGCGCGCCTGGGGCTGGCGCATTCCCTTCGCGATCGGCGCGGTGCTGGCGGTATTGGTCTATCTGCTCCGCCGGGGTCTCGCGGAGACGGCGGCGTTCGAGGCGCTGGGGACGCGCGCCCAATCGAGCGCGCTCGGGCTGTGGCGCGCTTTCCCGCGCGAATTCGTGATCGTCGCGCTGATTTCGGGCGGGGGCAGCTGCGCCTTCTATGCCTACACCACCTACATGCAGAAATTCCTGGTCAACACCAGCGGCTTCAAGGCGGCGACCGCGACGGAGATCATGACCGCGGCGTTGCTTGTCTTCATGCTCGCCCAGCCGCTCTTGGGCGCACTGTCTGACCGGGTGGGGCGCAAGCCGTTGCTGCTCCTGTCGGGCGCGGGCGGGACGCTGGTGTCGGTGCCGATCTTCACCGCGATCGCCGGCGCGAGCAGCTGGGGCGCGGCGTTCGGCCTGGTGCTCGTGCCGCTGCTGCTGCTCTCCGCCTACACATCGATCTCCGGGCTGATCAAAGCCGAGCTCTTCCCGCCCGAGATCCGCACCTTGGGCGTCGCCTTGCCCTATGCGATCGGCAACACCCTGCTGGGCGGCACCGCGGAGTCGGTCGCGCTGTTGTTCAAGCAGGCGGGGATGGAGGCGGGCTTTTACTGGTATCTCACCGGCGTGCTCGCGCTAGCGACGCTCGGCTTCGCGCTGCTCCCCGATACGAAGCGCACGAGCCTGATCGCCGAGGATTGAAGGGGGCCCACGCGATGACGCGAAGCGCTTTTCTAATCCGCTTTCGAGGCTTCGTGGTTTTGTCTGATGCTTCCCTCACACGAAGCCACAAAGCGACGAAAGAAGATCATCAAATCGCTTCGCGTCTTAGCGCTTTCGCGCCCTATTTCTTCGGCTTGCGGAAACGGAACACGAACCGGTCGGTCTTCCCCCGCACGCTGGGATCGAACACCAGCTTGGCGTGATCGTCGCCGGGCTCGCGCAGCAGATCGCTCTCGCCCTCCAGCACGAAGCCGGCCGCCTTGAAATCGGCCTTCACCACCGCCGGATCGATCCGGTGCAGCTTTTCGACGGTCGCCCGCGTATCGCCCGGCAGCGCGACATGATCGACCACGCCGACGATCCCGCCCGGTTTGGTCGCCTTGTAAAGCTCGGCCAGGAACGCCGCCGGATCGGTGCGCGGCACCTTGTACTGCGCACTCTCCCAGTAGAGATCGTGATAGGTCAGGTGAAGCAGCGTGAAATCGAGGCTCGCCGGCGCGGCGGTGAACTTGTCGAACGGATAGGGGGTGAGCACCACATTGGCGCGGCGTGCCTTGAGCTCCGCCCAGGGCTTTTGCGCGCGCGGATCGGCCATGAATTGCTCGGGCTCGAACGCGATCACCTGGCCCTTGGGGCCGACCGCGTTCGCCATGATCTCCGAATAATAGCCGGTGCCGGCCATGATATCGGCGGCCGCCATGCCGGGCTTGAGGCCGAGGAAGCCAAGCACTTCGGCCGGCTTGCGCCCCGCGTCGAGCGCGGTCTGCGTCGCCGGACGATCGCTCGCGGCGACGGCGGCGGTGATCGCGGGATTGGGCGGCGCCTGCTTGGCGCCGATCGGCGCGGCGAGGGCGATCAGGGCGACGGCGGCGAGGTAGCGGCGCATGGAAACCTCCATAAAGTGTATCGCTTACGTGACACGCTTTAGGGAGTCGGGCAAGCGATCAGGCGGCGCGCGGAACTATCGCCTCTAGCGCCCCATTCAGAGCGCGCTTGGCTTCCTCCAATTCGTAAGCCGCTTGCAAACGCAGAAAAAACCCTTCTGACATCCGGAAATATTTGCCCAAGCGCAGGTCGATTTCCCCATCCACGCGCTGTTCGCCCGACACAACCGCCTTAACGATTTCCGTGGGAATACCGATCGCCTCGCCGAGCTTTGCCGCATCTAGCGCCAGCGGTTTCATGAATTCGCTGGCGAGAATGTCGCCCACCGACGGGTTTTCCAGCCATTCGGCGCGGTCGTCGGCATCAGTGATAATCGATGATCTCGACATCGGCGCAAGCTCCGTCCACGGGGCGAAAAGCGATCCGCCACTGGCTATTGACCCAGATAGCATATTGCCCTGCCCGATCGCCATGCAAGGCGTGGAGCGTGTTCCCTGGGGGCCAGCGCAGCTCGTTCCAATCCAGCACCTCCGCCATAATGCGGAGAAGTTTGCGGGCCTTGGGCTGTATTTCAGACGGCAGGTAGCGGCTGCGCAGCCCCTGCGCGACCCGCTCCGTCTCCGTATCAGCGAAGTTGATGATCATGGCAAAGCCTCCGTGACGCGAAGCAGTCCATGCCGAAGTCAGGCAAGCGAGGTTACCGCCGTCATCCTCGGCATCAACGGTCTCACGGCTCGCTTACCTTAACGAGAAGACCTGCCAAACGAGCTGCTGTTGTAAAGCGGGCGCTTACAACAACGCCGCTACCGCCCCCTCCTTGAACTCCCCGGCATCCCGCCGCGCATCTTCTGGCTCTTGCCGAACCTTGTCTTGCGCGTCCCCGGCTTGCCCTCGTTGCTCCGCCCCATCAGGGGCGCCTTGCGCTCGTGATCGGGGAGGCCCAGCTCCTCCGCCTCCAGCGCCCTGATCTCGTCGCGCAGGCGGCCGGCTTCCTCGAACTCCAGATCGGCCGCCGCCGCGCGCATCTTCTTCTCCAGCTCCTCGATGTACGCGCGCAGATTGTGGCCGACCATGTGGCGGCCGCTATCCTCGTCGTCGATCGGCACGGTCACCTGATCGCGGCTGGCGACATCCTGGATGATGTCGCCGATGTTGCGCTTCACCGTCGCCGGGGTGATGCCGTGCTCGGCGTTGAAGGCGAGCTGCTTCTCGCGCCGGCGGCTCGTCTCGTTGATCGCGCGCTCCATGCTGCCGGTGATACGGTCGGCATAGAGGATCACGCGGCCCTCGGCATTGCGCGCGGCGCGGCCGATCGTCTGGATCAGCGAGGTTTCGGAGCGCAGGAAGCCCTCCTTGTCCGCGTCCAGAATCGCGACCAGTCCGCATTCGGGAATATCGAGCCCCTCGCGCAGCAGGTTGATGCCGACGAGCACGTCGTAAACTCCCAGCCGCAGGTCGCGGATCAGCTCGATGCGCTCCAGCGTCTCGACGTCGGAATGCATGTAGCGGACCTTCACCCCGGCCTCGTGGAGATATTCGGTCAGGTCCTCGGCCATGCGCTTGGTGAGCGTCGTCACCAAGGTGCGGTATCCCTTGGCGGCGGTCGCCTTGGCTTCCTGGATCAGGTCCTGCACCTGTTCCTCGACCGGCTTGATCTCGATCGGCGGATCGATCAGGCCGGTCGGGCGGATCACCTGTTCGGCGAAGACGCCGCCGGTCTGCTCCAGCTCCCACCCACCCGGCGTCGCCGAGACATAGGTCGTTTGCGGCCGCATCGCGTCCCATTCATTGAAGCGCAAGGGGCGGTTGTCGATCGCCGATGGCAGGCGGAAGCCATATTCGGCGAGGGTCAGTTTGCGCCGATGGTCGCCGCGCGACATGCCGTTGATCTGGCCGATCGTCACATGGCTTTCGTCGACGAAGAGCAAAGCATTGTCGGGCAAATATTCGAACAGGGTCGGCGGCGGTTCGCCGGGCAGGCGGCCGGTGAGGAAGCGGCTGTAATTCTCGATCCCCGCGCAACTGCCGGTGGCGGCGATCATCTCAAGGTCGAAATTGGTGCGCTGTTCGAGCCGTTGCGCCTCCAGCAACTTCCCTTCGGCCTGCAATTCCTTCAGCCGCTCGGCGAGTTCGAAGCGGATCGCCTCCATCGCCTGTTTCAGCGTCGGCCCCGGCGTCACATAGTGCGAGTTCGCATAGACGCGGACATAGTCCAGGCTCGCGACCTTCTTGCCGGTGAGCGGATCGAACTCGGTGATCTCCTCGATCTCGTCGCCAAAGAACGAGACGCGCCAGGCGGTATCCTCATAATGCGAGGGAAAGATTTCGAGATTGTCGCCGCGCACCCGGAAATTGCCCCGCGCGAAGGCCGCGTCGTTACGCTTATATTGCAGCGCGACCAGCTTGCGCACGATCTCGCGGCTGTCGACCGTCTGCCCCTTCTTCAGATCGAAAATCATCGCCGAATAGGTCTCGACCGAGCCGATGCCGTAAAGGCATGAGACGGAGGCGACGATGATCACGTCGTCGCGCTCCAGGATCGCGCGGGTCGCGGCGTGGCGCATCCGGTCGATCGCCTCGTTCACGCTCGATTCCTTTTCGATATAGGTATCGGAGCGCGGCACATAGGCTTCGGGCTGGTAATAGTCGTAATAGCTGACGAAATATTCGACCGCGTTTTCGGGGAAGAATGACTTCATCTCACCGTAGAGCTGGGCCGCCAGGATCTTGTTCGGCGCCAGGATCAGCGCGGGGCGCTGCACGGTTTCGATCACCTTCGCCATGGTGAAGGTCTTGCCCGAGCCGGTGACGCCGAGCAGCACCTGATCGCGCTCCCCCGCGCTCGCGCCCGCCACGAGTTCGGCGATCGCGCTCGGCTGATCGCCGGCGGGTTCATAGTCCGACACCAGTTTGAAGCGCTTGCCGCCCTCCACCTTGGGCGGGCGTTCGGGCCGGTGCGGAACGAAGACCTGGCCCGTATCGGGCTCGGCCAGATTGGTACGGATGGTGATCGCCATGGGCGCCAAGATAGGCGGTGCGGGCGCCCAAGGCGAGGGTTGCGCGCCCCTGTCTAGCGTGAGACAGAAGGCGCCTTATCGGGAGGAAAGTGATGATCGGCTACGCAACGCTGGGCACCAACGACATCGCCAAGGCACGCGCCTTCTACGACGCTCTGCTCGGCGAGATCGGCGCCAAGCGGCTGATGGAATTTCCCGAAGACCAGGGCAGCTTCACCTTGTGGGGGGTGAATTGGACCACGCCGGGCATCGCGGTGACGACGCCGCATAATCGCGAAGCGGCAGTGCCGGGCAATGGCAACATGCTCGCCATTCCCATGCGCGAGCGGGCGCAGGTCGATGCTTTCCACGCCAAGGCGCTGGAACTGGGCGCCACCTGCGATGGCCCGCCGGGTCTGCGCGGGCCGGAAGGGCCGCAGGCCTTTTATGGCGCCTATTTCCGCGATCCGGAAGGCAATAAGCTTTGCGTGTTCCGCACGGGCCCGGCGTAACGGCGCCCTGATCTCCTCCATTGTCATGCCGGACTTGTTCCGGCATCCACCGCCGCGCCAGGCTTGGCGACGGCTGGCTTGGTGGCACGGTGGACCCCGGCACAAGGCCGGGGTGACGGCCAGTGGATGGAACGGAGAAGGACGCGCGCTTGGCCCTGTTACCCGAAGGTTTTCACGATCGTCTGCCCCCTTTCGCCGACGCCGCCGCGCGGCTCGAGGCGCGGCTGCTCGGCACCGCCTTCGCGCATGGTTATGAGCGGGTCGATCCGGCGAGCGCGGAGTTCGAGGCCGGGCTCGCCACGCGGCTGAAGGCGTCACGCGCGCGGGAGGCGGTGCGCTTCGTCGATCCCGTTTCGCAGCGCACCCTCGCGATCCGGCCGGACATGACCGCGCAAGTCGGCCGCATCGCCGCGACCCGCATGGCGCACCACCCGCGCCCGGTGCGCCTCAGCTATGCGGGCCAGGTGCTGAAACTGCGCGCGAGCGAACTCGCCCCGGCGCGCGAGGCGCGGCAGATCGGCTGCGAGCTGATCGGGCTCGATTCGGTGGCGGCGGCGCGCGAAGTGGTGCTGGTCGCGGTGGAGGCGTTGCAAGCGGCGGGGATCGGCGATCTCTCGATCGATTTCACCTTGCCCGATCTGGTCGATACGCTCGCCGCCGGGCCGCTGGCGCTGCCGTCCGAGAAGCTGGAGGCGCTGCGCGACCGGCTCGACGCGAAGGATGCGGGCGGGGTCGCCGCGCTCGATCCGCGCTATCTGCCGCTGATCGCAGCCGCCGGGCCGTTCGCCGAAGCGCATGACCGGCTTTGCGCGTTCGACGCGGGCGGCGCGCTGCGCTCGCGGCTCGACGGCCTTTGGGCGATCGCCGACGGGCTGCCGATCCGCGCGACGCTCGACCCGACCGAGCGCCACGGCTTCGAATATCAGAGCTGGCTCGGCTTCTCGCTGTTCGCCGCCGGGGTGCGCGGCGAGATCGGGCGCGGCGGCACCTACACGATCGTCCATGAGGATGGCGGCGAGGAGCCGGCGGTCGGCTTCTCGCTCTATGCCGATGCGCTAATCGATGCGGGGCTGGCGGCGCCCGAGCGGCGGCGGCTGTTCGTGCCGATCGGTACCGCGCCGGAGGCGGCGGCGGCGATGCGCGCCGAGGGCTGGGTGACGGTCGCGCAGCTGGAGCCGCACGACACGCCGGCGGCGCAGTTGTGCGATCATGTGCTGACGGCGGCGGGGGTGCGGGGGGCGTAAACCTCTCTTTGCCTCAACCGTCATGCCGGACTAATTCCGGCATCCACGGTCGCCCCCGGCCGGCAGTCGCAAGGTCTCGCACAGCGGTGGACCCCGCGATGAATGCGGGGTGACGGTAGATCGATAAGATAGTGTCCCTCTACAGCGCGACCAACTCGAACAGCGCCGCGCTCTCCGCACCGAGCGCCGGCAGGGGCAGACCGGCCGTTGCAAGCCAGGCACCGGCGAGCACGACGCCGGCGCGCAGCTGCTCGGTCCAGGCGGGCTGCGCCGCCACGCACCCAATCGCCAGATCGATCAGCCTCACCCGATAGTCCCGATCCGCCAGCATCGGCAGCGGCAGCGCGGGCGGGAAGCGTTCATGCGGCGGGACGAGGCGCGTCACTTGGAGCAGCAGCGCGTCAAGCTCGCCATGCGCTTGCCAGAGCAGCCCATCCGGCCCCTCGCCCAGCCACACCCGCCCGCCATGCAACCGATCGCGCCACGCCTTGTAGCGCGCGATGGCCGCCTTGAGCGTCTCGGTGTCACCATCCGACAGCGTCGCCGGATCGAGCTCGACGCCGAAATGCCCGGGCAGCGCGACCGCCGCGCGGAACGCCATTGCTTGAACGCGCCCGGTGGCGTGGGAGGGTGCGGCGCCGACATGCGCGCCCATCCGCTCGGGCGGCATGAAATGCAGGAAACCGCGCTGGATGCCGGCGCGCCACACCGCGTCGAGATTGTCGCTCGTCCAGAAACGATGCGTGCGCGTGGCGATCCCGGCATCGATCCGCCCGCCGCCACCCGCACACGCCTCGATTTCGAGTGCGGGATGCGCCGCGCGGAGCCGGTCGATCAGCGCATAAGCGCCGAGCAGCTGTGCGCGATAGCCGGGCCTGCCGTCCGCCCCGCCGGCGGGGGCGAGATCGCGATTATGATCCCATTTCAGATAGGCGATGGGAAGCGCGCGGAGCAGCGCATCGAGCGCCAGGAAAAGATGGTCGCGTACCTCCGCCCGGCCGAGATCGAGCACCAGCTGATTGCGCGCGGTGATCTCCGGCACGCCGGGCAGACGGAGCACCCAATCGGGGTGGGCGCGGTAGAGATCGCTGTCCGGGTTCACCATCTCGGGCTCGACCCACAGCCCGAATTCCATGCCGAGCGCCCGCACCCGCTCGGCGAGCGGGGCCAGGCCGCGCGGATATTTCGCCGGATCGACCCGCCAATCGCCCAGCCCCGCGCGGTCGCTGCGCCGGCCGAGGAACCAGCCATCGTCGAGCACGAACCGCTCGACCCCCAATGCCGCCGCGCGCTCAGCGAGCGCGATCAGCTTCGCCTCGTCCTGGTCGAAATAAAGGCCCTCCCAGCTGTTGAGATGCACCGGGCGCGGCCCGAGCATGGGGCCGCCCGCGCGCACCGCCGCGTGGAACGCCTGGAGCGCCCCGTTCAGCCCGTCCGCCGAGCAGGCGGCGAGCAGCTCGGGCGTGGTGTAGGCCTCCCCCGTCGCCAGTCGCACCTCGCCGGGGGCGAGCGCCTCGCCCGCCTGGAGCAGCCAGCCATTGTCGGCGCGGGCGACGATCAGCCGGCTATTGCCGCTCCACGCCAATTGCGCCGCCCGGACCACGCCCCGATGCCAGCCCGCGCCCTCGCTCAGCACGAACAGCCCGGGCGGCCCGCCATGGCCAGTCAAGCCGCGCCCGGTCTCGCGCCGCCATTCCTGCGCGGGCATCGGCTCCTCATGCGGCACGAACTCGTCATTATGGCGCCCGGTGAAACTCTTGATCCGCGCGGCGCTCGGCGGCAGCGGCAGCGTCCCGGCGGCGAGCCATTCCAGGTCGAGCGGCGCGCCTTCGTTGGTGAGCGTCGCCGAGAGCCGCAGCACACCGTCAGCGAAGGCGAGGCGCTGGATCAGACGCAACTGGGTCGCGGGATCGACGAGCGTGACGGCGAGCGCGCCCGGCTGCCGCTCGACCTCCGCGCAATGCCAGTGCGGCGCGAAATCGCGGCCCGCCCGGTGCACGCGCACCGCGGCGGGGCCGAACCAGCCGGTGCCATATTCGGGCACCAACGTCAGCGGCACCGGCGCATCGAGCGAAAAACCAGCGGGCGGGCGCAGCGCGGCGAGCGAAGGCAGCGCGCCTGGCACGGCGCCCGGCCCCCACCAGCGCCAAATGGGTGCGCCGGGGGCGGGTTCCAGGATAGCGAAGCAATCGCCCGCGCCGAGGTGGAGGTAGGTCATCGGCCCGCTGTACACGCTCGGCCTCGAGCCGTCGCCCCGGCGGAGGCCGAGGCCTTGCCGATCAAAGGGCATTGCTCGGTTTAGAGGATTTTGGGTTCGCGCAGAGGCGCCGAGGACGCAAAGAGAACGCAGAGAAAAAGGACGTCGCTCCAGCGAAAGCTGGGGGCTTTATCCACTGGCGCGCGCCGCTTGCATCAGGGGCCAGCTTTCGCTGGGACGACGCTCACAACTCGGCGTCCTCCCTCTGCGCCTCTGCGCGAACCAAAAGGCCGGCCACCCCGCCGATCGCCTCAAAAATCGGGAGCGCCCAGCCGTCGCTCCGTCCACGCCTTTGAACCACGCATTTCCACCCCGCCACACCCCACGCCCTTTGCCTTCTCCCCCCGCTTTCCCTATAGGCTTGGCATGGCAAGCACCCCCAACAGCAATGACTATGGCGCCGAGTCGATCAAGGTCCTCAAAGGGCTGGACGCGGTGCGCAAACGCCCCGGCATGTATATCGGCGACACCGATGACGGATCGGGCCTGCACCACATGGTGTTCGAGGTTTCGGACAACGCGATCGACGAAGCGCTCGCCGGACATTGCGACCGGATCGACATCACCTTGAACCCCGATGGTTCGGTGAGCGTCACCGACAATGGCCGCGGCATCCCCACCGGCATCCACCCCGAAGAGGGGGTGTCCGCCGCCGAAGTGATCATGACTCAGCTCCACGCGGGGGGTAAGTTCGAGAACACCAGCGACGACAACGCCTATAAGGTCTCGGGCGGGCTCCACGGCGTGGGCGTCTCGGTGGTCAACGCGCTCAGCGAATGGCTCGATCTGACGATCTGGCGCGACGGCGAGGAGCATTTCATGCGCTTCCGCCACGGCGACGCGGAAGCGCCGCTGAAAGTCGTCGGCCCGGCGGGGGACAAGCGCGGGACGCGCGTCACCTTCTTCCCCAGCCCGGCGACCTTCAAGATCACCGAGTTCGATTTCGACAAGCTCGAGCATCGCTACCGCGAGCTCGCCTTCCTCAATTCGGGCGTACGCCTGTTCCTCACCGATGCGCGGCACGAGGATCAGAAGACCGTCGAGCTCTATTACGAAGGCGGGATTGCCGCGTTCGTGAAGTGGCTCGATCGCACCAAGCAGCCGTTGATGCCCGATCCGATCGCGATCACCGGCACGCGCGACGATGTGACGATCGATGTCGCGCTGGAGTGGAATGACAGCTATTACGAAAACGTCCTCTGCTTCACCAACAACATCCCGCAGCGCGACGGCGGCACGCATCTCGCGGCGTTCCGCGCGGCGCTGACGCGCACGCTCAACAATTATGCCGAGCGCTCCGGGCAGCTGAAGAAGGAGAAGGTGAGCCTGACGGGCGACGACATGCGCGAAGGGCTCACCGCGATCGTCTCGGTCAAGCTGCCGGACCCCAAGTTCAGCAGCCAGACCAAGGACAAGCTCGTCTCGTCCGAAGTCCGCCAGCCGCTCGAAAGCCTGATGGCGGACAAGCTCGCCGAATGGCTGGAGGAGAACCCGGCGCATGGCCGCGCGATCGTACAGAAGGTGATCGACGCCGCCGCCGCGCGCGAGGCGGCGAAAAAGGCGCGCGAGCTTACCCGGCGCAAGGGCGTGATGGACTCGCTCGGCGGGCTGCCCGGCAAGCTGCACGATTGCCGCGAGCGGGACCCTTCAAAGGCCGAACTGTTCATCGTGGAAGGCGATTCGGCGGGCGGCTCGGCCAAATCGGGGCGTGACAGCGAATATCAGGCGATCCTGCCGATCCGCGGCAAGATCCTGAATGTCGAGCGCGCGCGGACCGACCGGATGCTGTCGTCCAAGGAGATCATCGCGCTGATCCAGGCGATGGGCACCGGCATCGGCCGCGAGGAGTTCAACCTCGGCAAATTGCGCTATCACAAGATCGTGATCATGACCGACGCGGACGTGGACGGCGCGCATATCCGCACCCTGTTGCTGACCTTCTTCTATCGCCAGATGCCGGAGATCATCGAGGCGGGGCATCTCTTCATCGCCCAGCCGCCACTCTACAAGGCGGCGCGCGGGCGGAGCGAAGTCTATCTGAAGGATGATGCCGCGCTCGACGATTATCTGGTCGAGCATGGCGTCGGGCAGAGTGTGTTCGAGGGCGCGGGCGGCCAGCGTTCGGGGCCGGACCTGCGCGCGTTGGTCGAGCAGGCGCGGCGGCTGCGCACGCTGATGCGTTATGTGCCGCGCCGCTATGATCCGGCGATCGTCGAGGCGCTGGCGCTCGCCGGCGGGCTCGATCCGGCGGGGACGCGGGCCGAAGCGCTCGCGGCGGCGGTCGCCCGGCTCGACAGCGGCGACGCCGAGGCGCGCTGGTCGGCGCAAACCGGCGCGGAAGGGGCGCTCCACTTCCAGCGGCGCTGGCGCGGGGTGACCGATCACCACATCATCGAGGCGGCGTTCCTCGTTTCGGCCGAGGCGCGCAAGCTCCACGCGCTCGCCGCCGAACTGGCCGAGGCTTTCGCCGTCCCCGGCAAGCTCGTCTCGGCCAAGGGCGCGGCGGTGGCCGAGGCCGAGCCCGCCGAAGCCGATGAGGGCGCCCCCGCGCCGCTCGCCAAGGGTGAGGCGCGGATCACCCGGCCGAGCGAATTGCTCGACGCGGTGCTGGCGGCCGGCCGCAAGGGCCTGTCGATCCAGCGCTACAAGGGGCTGGGCGAGATGAACGCCGAGCAGCTTTGGGAGACGACGCTCGATCCCGCCAACCGATCGATGCTGCGCGTCGAGGTGCAGCAGGCCGACATGGCCGACGAGATCTTCACCCGGCTGATGGGCGACGTGGTCGAGCCGCGCCGCGAGTTCATTCAGGACAACGCGCTGAGCGTGGCGAATCTGGACGTGTAGCGCGGGATCAGCCGTAGAAGCCGCGATACCAATCGACGAAACGCGCGAGCCCCTCCTCCAGCATTACCTGGGGATGATAGCCGGTGAGCGCGGCGAGCCGCGCGACATCGGCGAAAGTCGTCGTGACGTCGCCCGGCTGCATCGGCTGGAACTGCTTCACCGCTTCGCGCCCGAGCAGGCGTTCGAGCGTCTCGATCATCGCCATCAGCCCTACCGGGCGGCTGTCGCCGATGTTGAGCAGCCGGTTCTCGCCCGCGGGCGGCGGGCGATCGAGCACCCCCAGGATGCCGGCGACGATATCGTCGATATAAGTGAAATCGCGCGCCATCCGCCCTTCGCCGAACACCGCGATCGGCTCGCCGGCCAGGATTTTGCGGGTGAAGCTGAAATAGGCCATGTCAGGGCGGCCCCAGGGGCCATAGACGGTGAAGAAGCGTAGCCCCGTCTGCGGCAGGCCGTAGAGCGTCGCATAGGCCTGGCTCATCAGCTCGCCCGCGCGCTTGGTGGCGGCGTAGAGCGAGACGGGGGCGACGGCCGGTTCGTCTTCCCGAAACGCGGCGCCGTTCAGCGGCTGGTTGCCGTAAACCGAGCTCGACGAGGCATAGACGAAATGGCGGCAGGCGGGCGCATGGCGCGCCGCCTCCAGCATCGCCAGATGCCCGGCGAGATTGGCGTGCTGATAGCTGAACGGCTGATCGATGCTGTAGCGCACCCCCGCCTGCGCCGCGAGATGGACGATGCGCGTCACGCCCTCCCGCGCGACGAGCGCCTGCATCGCGGGCGCCTCGGCGATGTCGGCCTGTTCGAAGCGGAACGCGGGCCCGGCGAGCGTTTCCAGCCGCGCGTGCTTCAGCGCCGGATCATAATAAGCGTTGAGATTGTCGACCCCGACCACCCGCTCGCCGCGATCGAGCAGCGCGCGGGTCACCGCCCGGCCGATAAACCCCGCCGCCCCGGTCACCAAAATCGGATCGCTCATCGCCGTCCCCCTCGCCTGCCCCCAATCGTGCCAAAAGCCTAAGCAACCGCCAACCGCCAAGCGCAGCGCGCGATGAAGCGCCAGGGCACGGGGGTCGAGCCGTGGCGGCGCGGCTTCATGCTGCGTTGCAAAGATTACGGGCTTCCCCTACAGCACCGGCCGCGCGCGCGGGCAACAGGGAGACAGCGATGATCAAGCCTTTGCGGAAGGCCGTGTTTCCGGTTGGCGGTCTCGGCACGCGATTTCTACCCGCCACCAAGGCGCTGCCCAAGGAAATGCTCCCAGTGGTCGATCGCCCGCTGATCCAATATGCGGTCGACGAAGCGCTGGAGGCGGGGATCGAGCAGATGATCTTCGTGACGGGCCGGGGCAAATCGGCGATCGAGGATCATTTCGACATCGCTTATGAGCTGGAGACGACGATGGTCGCGCGCGGGAAGTCGCTCGATCTGCTCCACCAGACGCGGCTCGCGCCGGGCGCGGTCGCCTATGTCCGCCAGCAGGAGCCGATGGGGCTGGGCCATGCGGTGTGGTGCGCGCGCGACATCGTCGGCGATGAGCCCTTCGCGGTACTGCTCGCCGATGATTTCATGGTCGGCGCGCTCGGCAAGCCGGGCTGTCTGAAGCAGATGGTCGAGGCCTATAACCGCACCGGCGGCAATCTGATCTGCGCGCAGGAAGTGCCCGAGGATCAGACCGACAAATATGGCGTCGTCACCCCCGGCACGCGCGATGGCGCGCTCACCGAGGTGAAGGGGCTCGTCGAAAAGCCCAAGGCGGGCACCGCGCCCTCCAACCTGGCGGTGATCGGCCGCTACATCCTCCAGCCCGAGGTGATGCGCGTGCTGGAGACGCAGGAAAAGGGCGCGGGCGGCGAGATCCAGCTGACCGACGCGATGGCGCGAATGATCGGCGATCAGCCGTTCCACGCGGTCACCTTCGCCGGCACCCGCTATGATTGCGGCGACAAAGCGGGCTTCGTGCAGGCGACGATCGCGATCGCGCTCGCCCATCCCCAGATCGGCCCCAGCGTGCGCGACTTCATCGCCGCCCAACGCTAATCCCGCCGCCAGAGGCAAGACCAAAAGGGCATAACCATGCGTATTACGATGATCGGCTCGGGCTATGTCGGCCTGGTATCCGGGGCGTGTTTCTCCGATTTCGGGCATGACGTGATCTGCGTCGACAAGGACGTGAGCAAGATCGAGGCGCTGAAGCAGGGTCGGATGCCGATCTACGAGCCCGGGCTCGATCAACTGGTGGCGAGCAACGCCGCCGCCGGGCGGCTGACCTTCACCACCGAGCTCGCCCCTGCGGTCGAGGGTGCGGACGCGATCTTCATCGCGGTCGGCACCCCCTCGCGCCGCGGCGATGGCCATGCCGACCTCACCTATGTGTTCGAAGCGACCAAGGAGATCGCCGCCGCGATCACCGGGCCGACGGTCGTCGTCACCAAATCGACCGTCCCGGTCGGCACCGGTGACAAGGTGGAGGCGATCCTGCGCGAGCTGCGTCCGGACGCCGAGGTCGCGGTGGTCTCCAACCCCGAATTCCTGCGCGAAGGCGCGGCGATCGGCGATTTCAAGCGGCCGGACCGGATCGTGATCGGCACCGAGGACGCGCGCGCGCGCGACGTGATGCGCGAGGTCTACCGGCCGCTCTATCTGAACGAGAGCCCGATCCTGTTCACCGGCCGGCGCACCGCCGAGCTGATCAAATATGCCGCCAACGCCTTTCTCGCGACCAAGATCACCTTCATCAACGAGATCGCCGATCTCTGCGAGGTCGTCGGCGCCGATGTGCAGGACGTGTCGCGCGGGATCGGGCTCGACAAGCGGATCGGCGCCAAGTTCCTCCACGCCGGGCCGGGCTATGGCGGGTCCTGCTTCCCCAAGGATACGCTCGCGCTGCTGAAGACCGCCGAGGATCATGAGGCGCCGGTGCGCATCGTCGAGGCGGTGGTGAAAGTGAATGACAGCCGCAAACGCGCGATGGGCCGCAAGGTGATCGCGGCGCTGGGCGGCGAGACCGCGGCCAAGGGCAAGACGGTCGCGCTGCTCGGCCTCACCTTCAAACCCAATACCGACGATATGCGCGACGCCCCCTCGCTCGCGATCGTGCAGAGCCTGCTCGACGCGGGGGTGCGGGTGCGCGCTTATGATCCCGAAGGGATGGAGGCCGCCAAGGCGCTGATGCCCGAAATCGAGCTGGCCGATGACGCCTATGCGGCGGCCGAAGGCGCCGACGCGGTCGCGATCGTGACCGAGTGGGACATCTTCCGCGCGCTCGATCTGAAGCGACTGGTGCGCATCATGGCGGCGCCGGTGATGGTCGATCTACGCAACATCTACACATTGGGCGAAGCGGAGCGAGCGGGCTTCCGCTACACCTCGGTCGGTCGCTAGAGGATTTCCCGCCGGCGGCCGGGCCGCGCTTCGTGCTTGCGACGCGTTGAGTTCGGCCGCTCTACTTGCTGCATCGCAACAGTCATTGTCGTCGTGCGATACCGCACTTTCCCGGCCTTGCTTTTTGCGCACTATTGTCCAATTTAAGGACAGTAACGATAAGAGCTAGGAGAGGAACAATGCTCCACAACGGCCTCCGGGCTGGGGAGTGGGTCGCCAAGGCAGGCGCACTGCGCCGTGCATCCCGCGTCGCGCCGCTGATCGCCGATTATCGGCCCCATCCGCGCAGCCAATTGCTGACCGGCTTCGTCTGGGCGGTGCCGGCGAGCCTGTTGCTGTGGCTCGCGCTGGTCTTGGTCGTCGCCCGGATCTTCTAGCCCGGGCGATCCCCTACCGCGTCAATAGCTGCCCTTGGCGAGCAGGATGCAGGGAATGGTCGTGACCAGGATCTTCATGTCCGATCGAACCGTGCGCGAGCGCGAGTAAAGCACATCGAACGCGACCCGGCGACGATAACTCGTGTCGCTGCGGCCGCTGATCTGCCACAGCCCCGTGATCCCCGGCCGCACCGCGCAATAATGCGCGAAATAGCGCCCATAGCGCGGCACCTCGGCGTCAACGATCGGTCGCGGGCCGACCAGGCTCATATGGCCGACCAGCACGTTGAACAGCTGCGGCAGCTCATCGAGGCTGCTCTTGCGCAGGAAGCGGCCGATCCCAACGATGCGCGGATCGTCGCGCAGCTTGTGATTGGCCGCCCATTCCGCGCGCGCGGCCGGATCGCGTTCAAGCAGATCGTGCAACCGCCGCTCGGCATCCACCGCCATCGTGCGGAACTTCAGGCAGCGGAAGCGCCGGCCACGATAGCCGATGCGGGTCTGCGCGAACAGGATCGGGCCGGGATCGGCGGCATAGACGCACAGCGCGATCACCAACAGCAACGGCAACAGGAACAGGATCGCGGCGAGCGCGATAACGATATCGATCGCGCGGCTCACCCAGCCGCCGGCGCGTTCGGTTTCGACATTTTCCTGCATGAAGGCAATCGAGCGCAGCGCCGCCCGGGTATAAGCTGTCGTCACCCCGGCCTCCCAATTCCATGTTGCAGTGCGGTATAAGGTATATGCCGCCTGGCCGGTGGCGGCAACCGCTCTTCCGGGCACTCAACGCAATTTTCAAACGACTGGTGGGCAGCCCGCGAGACAAGCGCGACGAGCCGTAAACGTCCTTACGCAAACGAATTTTTAACCATTTCGCGGTCCGCGTCGGACGCGCGGGGGTCAGCCGAGCGCCAGCGCCACCACCGCGATCGCGCCCCACATCAATGTTGCGCCGCCGAACAGGATCGCCAACCGCGCCGCGACCGGCCATTTTTCGACCACCGGCTCGGGCAGCGGCTCGAACGCGGCGAAACCGCCGGTGACGACGGGCGTCCCGGTGAACGCCTCGGCGAAGCGCGCGCCGTCCAGCGGCTCGTCGAACACGCAGCCGACCAGCCCGTGGCGCCGCCAGACGATCTGCCCCGCGACCTGCCCCGCGCCATCGAGCCCCACCAGCACCCGGTCGCCCACGGCATAATCGCTCGCGGCGAAGCGGCAGCCGCCGGGGGAGAGTTCGTGGATCAGCACCTCGCTCGGCGCGCGGTCGCTGTCCCGCACCGTCGAGCGCCGCGCGATCGGCCGGCGATCGTTCGCCCGCCGCTCGCGGCTTTGCATTTTCTTGACCGTCGCCGCCACCATGATCGCCCCCCTGCCTTGGCCTGGGCGATAGCGGGAGAAGCTTTCCCAGCCGTAAACCGCCGCGCGATTTTTCCGCGCCGGCCGGGGAGTTACGGGCCGGCGAGCAGCAAGGTGGCGAGGCCGTCCTCGCTCGGCAGGCATTGGTCCGGGCTGGGGCGGGCGATCTGCGCGCAGTTCCACAAGGCGCGCTCGCGGCCATGATCGCGCAGATAAGCGAAGCTCAGCGCCCGGGCGGCGTCGGGCGCCAGCGGCAGCGCGGCGGCGACCTGACGCGCGTCGCGCCAGCCCAGCACCCGGCAGTCGCGTTTGCCCTTGCACAAGGCGAGCGCGGTGAGCGCATAGCCGCCCGGAAAGGCATTGGGATCGAGCGCGATGAAGAAGCTCTGCTGATCCACGCTCGTGCCCTTCACCACGTTCCCGCGCAACGCCTCGGCCGGCAGCGCGGGCAGCGGCGGCGGTGGGGCGCCGGCGGCGGGGGGTGCTTCCGCCGGCGGCGGCGCGGGAAGCGCGATCACCGGCGCGTCGGCGTCGTTCGCGCGATGCGCCCCCGAAAGCCCGGCGAGCGCGGCGACGAGCGGCTCGCGCGCGCCGACGGGCCGGCGAAAGGCGGGCGGCGTGCCCCAGAAGCCCGGCCAGCGATAGAAGATCTGATTGCCCACCTGCGCCGCCTTTTCCAGGCTGCGCTGCCAATAGGGCACGACATAATCGGCGTGATAATGCGTTGCGAGCCCCACCGCCGGATCGACCGCGCCGGCCAGCGCGGCGCGCGCGATGATCCGGGCGCGTTGCCACGCGGTGGCGCCGGGGATGCGCGCCATCGCGCCATCGCAGGTGAAGGTGAACTGGCAGCCGGTGCGCCGCTCCGATCCCTGGAACACCACGCCGCACACGGTGGCCGGAAAAGCGGGGTGGCGGACGCGGTTGAGCACCGTTTGGATCACCGCCCGCTCGGCCGGGGGATCGTCGCCCGCTTCGTACCAGGCCGCCGCCGCCAGGCAATCGACCGCGCGCTCGCGCGAGGCGGTATCGGCGCCGAAGCGGAACGGCCGCGCCGGCACCAGCGGCGCGGCGACGAAGGGGATCGCCGCATTTTCCACGCGGGCCTGATCGGGAGCGACGGGCAGCAGCCGCTGTTCGGGCAAGGGGGGAGGCGGCGGCAGATCGACCAGCGGCGAGTGGCGCGGCACCGGGCGCTGCTGAACCACCAGCCAGCCGATCGCGCCGGCGGCGAGCAGCATCAGCAGCAAGCCCAGCAACACCCGCCGTTCGCGCCGGCGGCGATAGCGATCGCGCCGCGCGCGGGCGTTGCGTATCAAGCCGAACTCGTCGCTGATCATGCACGCTCCCTGGCCGGCCTCTACCCGCTCGTCGGCGGCTTGGCAAAAACGCGCGCCTGTCGCCTTTCGGGACGGCGTTTACCCTCTATCGCGCTTCCTTCGCGGCGCGACGCGGCGGATAGCGGCGAGCGGAGGTCCGCCCGATGCGCCATCTATTCCCCCTCATCGCTCTCGCGCTCACCGCGCCCCTCGCCGCGCAGCAGGCGCCGCGGCCGTTCACGATCGCGGAGACGGGGCAGAGCTTCGCCACGCTCGATCAGGCGCTGGAGGCGGCCAAGCCGCGCGGCGAGTTCACCTGGTCGACCATCGTCATCGCCCCGGGCCGCTATCGCCAATGCGCGGTGCAGAGCTGGGGCCGGACGATCTTCAAGGCGCAGACGCCGGGATCGGTGGTGTTCGAAGGCACCGCTTGCGAGGGCAAGGCCGCGTTCGTGCTGCGCGGTCGCGGCGCGGTGGTGGACGGCATCGTCTTTCGCGGCATCCGCGTGGCCGATGGCAACGGCGCCGGCATCCGCAGCGAGATCGGCGACCTGACGGTCAGCAACTCGATGTTCCTCGATAGCCAAGAGGGCATTTTGGGCGGCGTGCCGGGGCCGCAGAAGATCGTGATCGATCATTCGACCTTCGCCGGGCTCGGCCAATGCGACCAGACGCCCGATTGCGCCCATTCGATCTACCTCACGAACCAGGGGCAGGTGACGGTGACCGCCAGCCGCTTCGAGCGCGGGCGCGGCGGCCATTATGTGAAGCTGCGCGTGCCCAAGGTGGAGATCAGCGGCAACAGCTTCGACGACACGCAGGGCGCGAAGACCAATTACATGATCGATCTTTCGGAAGGCGCGACCGGGGTGATCAGCGGCAACACGATGGTGCAGGGCCGCAACAAGGAGAATTGGACCGCGTTCATCTCGGTCGCGCCCGAAGCGCGGACTTATTCCTCCGCCGGGTTGCGGATCGAGGGCAACAGCGCGCGTTTGTCGCCTGGCGAGACCCGCTCGCCGGCGTTCGTGGCGGACGCGAGCAAACAACGGCTCGCGATCGGGGCGAACACGCTGGGGCCGGGGGTGCGGGCTTACGAGGCGCGGTAAGGATAGGTCGCCGCCCCTCCACCACCCGCTGCGCGGGCGGTCGCCCTCCCAAGCCTAGCTTGGGGAGGATTTTTTCGGCGACATCAAGATCCTCCCCAAGCTTTGCTTGGGGAGGGGGACCATCGCGTAGCGATGGTGGAGGGGCCGCGCAGCGGGCGCTCCTACCGGCAGCTATCCCCCGCGCCGGCATCCAGGTCCAAGCACCGCCCATCCACTTCCGGCGCGCCTAGCTTCAATCCGATCGTCGCGGCGAGCGTTGGGGCGATATCGACCGTTTCCACCGGCAACGGCTGTTCCATCGGCACGATGCCCTTGCGCCAGAACAGAATCGGCACGCGGCGATCATAGTCCCAGAACGACCCGTGCGTCGCGACATAGCCGCGCGTCGCGTCGGCGATGGGGGTGATACGCGGCTTGAGCGCGACGACAATGTCGCCCGAGCGATCGGGATGATAGCTCGCCTTGGCGCGCTCGATCAGGCTCCAGGCGGGCGGCGGCAACGTCGCCGGGCTGGCGGCGAGAATTTCCGCGCGGCTGAACGCGGCCGCAACCTGCGGATGGGCGCGGTAAAGCGCTAGCGCCTCGCGCGTCACCGCCGCTTTTTGTGTCGGGGTCAACTTCGGATCGATCCACAGGTCGCCCGAACCTGAATCGCCGAAAAGCACCTGTCCGGGCAGCTTCAATTTCGCGGCGACCGCGTCGCTGATCGCCTTGGTCGTCAGCTCGGGGGCAATCCGCGCGGCGCCCGGGATCGCCTGTTCGCGCAGGCGCTCGGGCGCGTCATGCCCGCCATGATCGGCGGTGAGCACCACTTCGTAATCGACCCCCAGCGAATCGAGCTTGTCGAAGAAGTCACCCAAAGTGTCGTCGAGCGCGGCGAGCTGCAGGCACATCTCGTTGCCGTTGGTGCCGTAGGTGTGGCCGACATAATCGGTCGCCGAAGCGCCTATCGCGATCAGATCGGTGGTCGCGCCCGTGCCGAGCCGCATCTCCTCGATCAGCCCGGCGGCGAGGCTGAACACCATGCCGTCGAATTCGGGCGAGGCGCGCAGCAGTTTGACGTCGCCCGGCGCGCGCTGGAAGCGGCCGGTGCCGATCGACTTGCCCGCGCCGATGCTCACGGGGCGATCATGCGCGCGGCAGAAATCGGGCTCGTCGAGCGCCGGCTGGCCCGCGGCGATCCGCTCGACCGCGGCGCTGTTCGCGCGCTTGACCGCTTCGGGCTCGGCGCGGCCGGCATAGCTCGCGAATTTCTTCCCGTCCCACCACCAAAGCTGATCGACCTTGTGGCCACCCATCATCACCGCCGCGCGGTCCTTCCCCGCGACCGAGACGATCCGCGCCGCCGGGTTCGCCGCCTTCATCCGCTCGCCGAGCGTCGGCACGAGCAGATGCTTGTCGGAGACGGTGTAGTTGGCGCTGGTGCTGCCGGGGACGCTCTCATCCTCGGCGCAATAGACGGTCTTGTCGGCGCGCGCGGTCTTCAGATCGGTCCAGCTGTTGGCGATGATGCCGGTGCGCGCGGGGTGCATCCCGGTCAGGATCGTCGAATGGCCCGGGCAGGTCTCGGTCGCGGCATGGCTTTGATAGCCCGCCGGGAACACCGCGCCTTCCAGCAGCCGCTTGAACCCGCCGGTGAAGCGGTTGCGATATTCGGCGAACAGATCGGCGGAGAATTGATCGACCGAGATCGTCACGATCAGCTTGGGCGCCGGGCGCGGCGCGGGCGCGGCGGCGGGCGGGGTTTCTTGCGCGAACAGCGCGGGCGTAACCAGCGCGAGCAAGCTCGCGAAAGCAAAAGCGTGCTTCATCGGCTTTTCTCCTTCTTGGCGCCGGTGAAAGGGGCTAACGGACGGCGGACATGCGGCGCTTAGGTTTCGTGATTGTGACGATGCTGCTCTGGCTCGGCCTCGCCGTGCCGGCAATGGCGCAATCGCCCGATCCTTATGCCAAAGGCCCGCACATCGCCATCAGCTTGAGCGCCGAAAGCGCCACGCCAGCGCCCGGCGGGACGGTAACGATCGCCTATGATGCCGTGCCCCAGCCCGGCTGGCACGGCTATTGGCAGAATCCGGGCGATGCCGGCTTCCCGGCGAAGCTCGTCTGGACTCTGCCATCCGGCGTAACCGCCGACGCGCCGCGCTATCCCGTGCCGACCACCTTGCTGATCGGCGAGGGCGCCGACGCTTTGCAAAATTATGTGTTCGATCAGCGCTTCACCCCGTTGATCGATCTCCACCTGCCGCCCGGCCTTGCCCCCGGCACCAAACTGCCAATCCGGCTGAAGGCGAGCTATCTCGTCTGCACCGATCAGATTTGCGTACCCGAAAAGGCCGATCTCGCGCTCGATCTCGTGGTGGGGGACGGGGCGATCGCGCCGGCGGCCCGCGCGCGGTTCGACGCGTTCCGCCAGGCGCTGCCCAAGCCGCTGGGCGCCGCCGCCATTTATCAGCGCGACGCCAAGGGACTGCGGCTCGCTATTCCCTATCCGGCCGGCGCGCCCTTGAGCGACGCCTATTTCTTCGCGACCACGCCTAATCGCGTCGCCTATAATGCCCCGCAGAAAGCGACGCGCGAGGGCGACCGACTGATCGTCGAGACCCAGGCGTCCAAGCCGGTGGACGGCCCGATCGAGGGCGTGCTGCGGATCGGTAAGGCGCAAGGGTTGATGCTGCGCGCCGAGCCCGGGGTGGTGCCGGTACCGGCGGCCGCCGCGCCGATGACCGCGTGGCTGCCCGCCGCGCTGCTCGCGCTGGGCGGGGCGTTGCTCGGCGGGCTGATCCTGAACGTGATGCCCTGCGTCTTCCCGATCCTAAGCCTGAAGGCGCTGCAGCTCGCGCGCGGCGGGATGGATGAGCGCGAGGCGCGCGGCGAGGCGCTCGCCTATACGGCGGGCGTGCTGAGCGTGATCGTCGGGCTCGGCGCGGCGATCCTTGCCCTGCGCGCGGGGGGCACCGCGGTGGGCTGGGCATTCCAGTTGCAGAATCCGGCCGTCGTCGCGGCGCTGCTGCTGCTGGTCGCGGCGCTGACGCTGAACCTGGCGGGGCTGTTCGAGATCCCCACCCCGCGCTTCGTCGATTCGGCGAGCGGGGCGAGCGGCGCCTTCGCGACCGGCGCGCTCGCCGCGATCATCGCGACGCCGTGCACCGGGCCGTTCATGGGCGCGGCGCTGGGCGCGGCCTTGGTGCTGCCCTGGTATGCGGGGCTCGGCGTGTTCGCCGGGCTCGGGCTGGGGCTGGCGCTACCGTTCCTCGCGATCGGCTTCGTGCCGGCGCTGCGTCGGGCGCTGCCAAAGCCCGGCGCGTGGATGGGGCATTTCCGCCATTTCCTCGCGCTGCCCATGGGGCTGACCGGGGTGTGGCTCGCCTGGGTGCTCGGCGGCGAGGCGGGGGTCGATGGCATGGCGATCGGGCTTGCCGGCATCGTCGGCGTGGCGGCCGTGCTGTTCCTGGTCGGCGAGCGCCAGCGGCGGGGCTTGAGCGCCGGGCTGATCGCTTTGGTCGCGCTGGTCGGCGTGACCGGCGCGACCGCCTGGGCGGTGAAGCCGCAAGCCAGAGACGCGATCGCGCGGACGGACGGCGCCCAACCGTTCAGCGAAGAGACGCTCGCCACGCTGCGCGCCAATCGCAAGCCGGTGTTCGTCTATTTCACCGCCGATTGGTGCCTGACGTGCAAGGTGAACGAGCGCGTCGCGATCGACACCGCCCCGGTCCAGGCCGCCTTCGCCAAGCATGGCGTGACCACCTTGGTCGGCGATTGGACGCGCGGCGATCCCAAGCTCGGCCGTTTCATCGAAGCGCATAATCGCGCGGGCGTGCCGCTGTATCTCTTTTACCCCGTCGGCGCGTCGGAGCCCGAAGTGCTGCCGCAGGTGCTGACGTCCGATCTGCTGGTGGCGAAGGCGGGCGGGTAGCGGGCCCCTATCGAACCGCTCGACCAGCTCCTCCCCCGAAAGGGGAGGTGGCGCGCGCAGCGCGACGGAGGGGTGACACCCTTCGATCAGCTGGGGACACCCCTCGTCGGCGCTTCGCGCTGCCACCTTCCCCACCGGGGGAGGAGCTTTATCGAACACTCTCCCGGGTTTTAGACCACCGCCTCCACCACTTCCCGCCGGCGCCCCGCCACGCTCTCGAACTTCTCATGATAGCGCGGGTGTTCGGTGCCCATCCACCGGTCCCACCAGGTGAAATAGAGCCCGAAATTATAACGCCCCTCGGTGTGGTGCAGATCATGGTGCGTGGTGGTCGTCAGCCAGCCGGTCAGCCATGAGCGGGTGAAGCCCGGCCAGGCGAGCTCGAACCCCGAATGGCCGATCGCGTTGCGCGCGATCTGGTGGCCGAGGAAAATGAACACCGCCCAGGGCTGGATGGGCGCCGCCCAGCTGATCGCGACGAACATCAGCGGGATATAGATGCTCTCCGCCACCGCCTCGCCGGGCGCGAAGCTGTATGCGGCCCAGCTTGTCGGCGTGCGGCTGCGGTGGTGCGCGGCATGGGTCGCGCGGAACAACTGGCGCAGGTGGAGCGCGCGGTGCATCCAATAGAACCAGGCATCGTGCAGCACCACCATCGCCACGATCTGCGCGAGCAGGATCGGCAGATCGGGCGCCCCCCGGTTGATCGGGATCAGCCCCGATCGCACCATCGCGAAGGTGATGAGGTTGACCACGGCGAACACGCCGATCGTCTCGACCGATTGGCGGAACTCGCGCAGCCGATCTTCGCGGGTCGCGCGCCGCGCCTGGATGCGGCGATGCTCGATCAGCCCGCGGATCAGCCAGTAAAGCAAGGCGACGCCCGCCGCGCCGATCAGATAGCGCGTCAGCTCGATCTCGACGCTGTGCAGCAGGCGCTGGGGAATGAGAATCAACCAATCGGGCACGCGAATCTCCACCGAAACGATCCTAGCAGGGCAGCAAGCCCCCGCCATGCCCTCGCCTAGGCGAAAGCGGCGAACGGCGTCGCGCCGGCGGTGGAAATCGTTCGCCGTTTTCGAAATCGATCAGCTTTTTTCAGCAAAGGCGGCGCGGCGGAAGTCGCTCGGCGCTTGTCCCGTCGTCTCGCGAAAGGCGCGGTTGAACGGGGCGAGGCTGCCATAGCCCAGGTCCATCGCGATCGTCAGGATCGGCAGCGCCACCCGCTCCGGATCGGCGAGCCAGGCCTTGCCTTCCGCGATGCGCGCCTCGTTGAGGAAGGCGGAAAAGTTGCGATAGCCGAGCCGCTGGTTGATCAGCAGCCGCAGCCGGTGCTCGGGCGCGCCCAGCCGCTCGGCGAGCGCACCGATGGTGAGGCCGGCCTCGCGATACACCCCCGCCGCCATCGCCGCGTCGAGCTTGGCCTTCAGCACCGCCTCCGCCGGGCTGAGCGACGGCACGGGCGGCGGCGCGGGGGCGGCGGGATCGAACAGCAATTCGGGGTCGCTCTGCAGCAGCGCGCCGCCGGTCGCGAGCACCGAGACGAAGATCACCAGCGTCTGCGGCAATGTCGCCAGCACGTCGCGGTGGCGGAAGCCGAAGATCATTTCCACCACCAGCACCATCAGCGCGCCGAGCCCGACGACGATCACGAACCCCACCCGCAGCCGCCGGCGCTTCTCGATCAAGTCGTCGCCGCGCTCGCGCACCGCGATGGTGAGCGCGTGGAGCACCAGCAGCAGCGAGACGGTACGCTGAATGAGCGCCACCCAGAACCGCGCCTGCGGCGCATCGACCACGCCGAAGCCGATCCAGCAGCCCAGCGTCACCACCGCGCCGCCGATCAGCACCCGGCGGTTCACCCGCCGCTCGAACAGCAGATGCGCGAACAGCCACAGGATCAGCGGGGTGGACTGCGCGGCGAGCTGCACCAGCGCCCAGAACGGTCCGCGCAGCCGCAGGAAAATGGGCGTCGCGAGCGTCAGATAGCTGCTCACCCCGATCAGCAGCGCGACCGTGACGGCGCGGATCGGCCGGGGCGCGGCGCCGCGACCGATCACCAGCGCGATCATCAGCAATTGCCCGATGGCGAACAATCGCAGCGCGGTATCGATCAGCAGCAGGCGGCTCACGCCCGCGCTTATGGCCTTGGCCGCCGAACCACGCTAGAGGCGCTGCCCATGAGCCAGTTCGACCTGACCGACGATCAGCGCGAGATTCAGGAGCTCGCGCGCCGTTTCACCGCCGATCGCATCACCCCGTTCGCCGGGGAATGGGACGAGAAGCACATTTTCCCGCGTGAAACCATCAAGGCCGCCGCCGAACTTGGCTTTGGCGCGATCTACGTGTCGGAAGAGTCGGGCGGGATCGCGCTCGGCCGGCTCGAGGCGGCGCTGATCATGGAGGCGATGGCTTATGGCTGCCCCTCGACCAGCGCGTTCATTAGCATCCACAACATGGCCGCGTGGATGATCGACCGCTTCGGCGCGGACGCGGTGAAGGCCAAGTACCTGCCGAAGCTCGTCGGGATGGACTGGATCGCGAGCTATTGCCTCACCGAACCCGGCTCGGGATCGGACGCCGCGGCGCTCAAGACCAAGGCCGTGCGGGACGGCGATCATTATGTCGTGACGGGCACCAAGCAGTTCATCTCGGGCGCGGGCGAGAACGAGCTTTACCTCGTGATGGTCCGCACCGGCGAGGAAGGCCCGCGCGGGATTTCGTGCCTCGCGATCGAGCGCGACATGCCGGGGGTGTCGTTCGGCGCGAACGAGAAGAAGCTCGGCTGGCACTCGCAGCCGACGCGGCAGGTGATTCTGGAAGAGGTGCGCGTGCCGGTCGAAAACCGCGTCGGCGGCGAGGGCGAGGGCTTCCGCATCGCGATGATGGGCTTGGACGGCGGGCGGCTCAACATCGGCGCCTGCTCGCTGGGCGGGGCGCAGCGCTGCCTGGACGAGGCGATCGGCTATACCCGCGATCGCAAGGCATTCGGCCAGGCGGTGAGCGATTTTCAGAACACCCAGTTCATGCTCGCCGATATGGCGACCGAGCTGGAGGCGGCACGCGCGCTGCTCTATCTGGCGGCGGCGAAGGTGACGGCGAACAGCCCGGACAAGACGCGCTTCGCGGCGATGGCCAAGCGGCTGGCGACCGACACCGGATCGAGCGTGGTCGATCGCGCGCTGCAGCTCCATGGTGGCTATGGCTATTTGCAGGATTACCCGATCGAACGCTTCTGGCGCGATCTGCGGGTGCATTCGATCCTGGAGGGCACCAACCAGATCATGCGGATGATCGTGGGCCGCGAACTGACGCGGCAGTAATGGAAAATCCTCCCCAAGCTTGCTTGGGGAGGGGGACCATGCGCAGCATGGTGGAGGGGCATCGCGCGACGGAGGTTCGGACCAAGAAGGGCCCCTCCACCGCCTGCGGCGGTCCCCCTCCCCAAGCAAGCTTGGGGAGGAATATGGAAGTCATCACCAAAGTCACCGGCAAAGTCGGTCGCCTCCGCCTCAACCGCCCACAGGCGCTGCATGCGCTCAACACCACGATGTGCGCGGCGATGCTCGAGGCGCTCCAGCGCTGGGAAGCCGACGATGCCGTCGAGGCGGTGATCATCGATCACGCCCCATCGCCGGATGGCGACCCGAAAAAATCGCGCGGCTTTTGCGCGGGCGGCGACATCCGGATGCTCGCCGCGTCGGGCGCTGAGGGCGGCGAGGAAGCGCGGGCCTTCTTCCGCACCGAATATCGGCTCAACCACAAGCTGTTCACTTATCCCAAGCCGATCGTCGCCTTCATGGACGGGATCACGATGGGCGGCGGGGTGGGCATCAGCCAACCGGCGCGCTTCCGCGTCGCGACCGAGAACACCCGCTTCGCCATGCCGGAAAGCGGCATCGGGCTGTTCCCCGATGTCGGCGGCGGCTGGTATCTGTCGCGGCTGCCGGGGCGGACGGGGCAATATCTGGCGCTCACCGGCCACCGGCTCGATGGCGCGGAGTGCCTCGCCTTGGGCCTTGCGAGCCATTATCTGCCCAGCGCCGTGCTGGAAGAGGCCAAGGCGCGGATTGTGGCGACTCCAAGCGAGATCGCGGCGATCCTCGCCGATCTCGCAACCCCCGCCCCCGATGCCCGCATCCTCGCGCATCGTGGCGCGATCGACCGGCTGTTCGCCGCCGATACGCTGGAAGCGGTGATTGCCGCGCTCGACGCCGAGAGCGGCGACTGGGCCGTGCAGCAGCGCGCCACACTCGCCACCAAATCGCCGCAAGCCATGAAGGTCGCGCTGCGCCAGCTAAAGGAGGGCGCGCAAATGCCCGATTTCGCCGCCGAGATGGCCCAGGAATATGCGATCGCGGCCCGCGTCGTGCTGCTCCCCGATTTCCAGGAAGGCGTGCGCGCGGTGATCATCGACAAGGACAACGCGCCCCAATGGAACCCGGCGACGCCGGAGGGCGTGACCGAGGCGATGCTCGACGCGATCTTCGCGCCGATGCCCGAGGGAGAGGCGTGGACGCCGGCCTAACCCGTTTCGCCGATTGCGTCATGCCAGCGAAAGCTGGCATCTCCCCGTCATCCGGGAGACCCCAGCTTTCGCTGGGGTGACGCGCTAAAAGACCAAAGGATCGCCATGGCTTACGAAACCATCCTCGTCGAACCCAAAGGCGCGGTGACGCTCGTCACGCTCAACCGGCCCAAGGCGCTCAACGCGCTCAACAGCCAGGTGCTCGCCGAGTTGATCGACGCCTTCGCCGTCTATGACGCCGATCCCGCGCAGCGCTGCCTCGTACTTACCGGCAGCGAAAAGGCCTTCGCGGCGGGCGCGGACATCAAGGAAATGCAGGCGCAGGGCTTCGCCGAGATGTACGCTAGCAATTTCTTCGCCGGCTGGGAACGCGTCACTGCGACGCGCAAGCCCTGGCTGGCCGCCGTCGCGGGCTATGCGCTGGGCGGCGGGTGCGAAGTGGCGATGATGGCGGATTTCATCATCGCGGCGGACACGGCCAAGTTCGGCCAGCCCGAGATCAAGCTCGGCGTCTCGCCCGGCATGGGCGGCTCGCAGCGGCTGACCCGCGCGATCGGCAAGGCCAAGGCGATGGAAATGTGCCTGACGGGCCGGATGATGGACGCGGAGGAAGCCGAACGCTCGGGCCTCGTCGCGCGCGTCGTGCCGGCGGCCGATTTGCTCGGCGAAGCAATGAAGACCGCCGAGACCATCGCCGCGATGCCCCCGCTCGCCGCGATCGCCAACAAGGAAATGGTCAACGCCGCGTTCGAGACGCAGCTCGCCCAGGGCATCCTGTTCGAGCGCCGGCTGTTCCACGGCCTGTTCGGCACCCAGGACCAGAAGGAAGGCATGGCCGCGTTCGTCGAGAAGCGCCCGGGGAATTGGCGCGGGCGGTAAGCAATTAGCCCTCTCCCGCGTGCGGGAGAGGGTTGGGTGAGGGCGCTAAGGAGCGTAGCGCGGCTACAAGATAGCCCCTCACCCAACCAGTTCCAGGTCGGATCGTCCCCCGGACGATCCTAAACCCTGCGGGGCACGGTTTACCTGGAACTCCCCCAAGGGGGAGAGGGCTTAGAGGGAG
>Ga0310345_10000727_pt1 | contig 43819 bp, 35 predicted proteins | sample HC15DNA20500_MG_FD_204667 | JGI IMG/M metagenome (GOLD analysis project Ga0310345, IMG submission 204667) | Marine microbial communities from station ALOHA, North Pacific Subtropical Gyre - HC15-DNA-20-500_MG | ecosystem: Environmental > Aquatic > Marine > Oceanic | place: Pacific Ocean: North... | reverse complement strand
ACCTTAGCCGCAGCTAAACTGGCGGTTGAACTTGGTGCCGATGTCAATCGGGTCGACGCCGTTGGTAATACGGCACTCCACTATGCGGGTTTCCTGAGACGTGACACACTCATTCAGTTCCTTGCGGATCAGGGAGCCACGCTCGATGTGAAAAACAAGTACGATGAAACCCCGCTCTGGGCGGCAGAGCTTGTCATGCAGTTCTCGGGCGGCGGCACCTTCCAGGTCCGACAATCGAGCACGGGTGAGTTGTTGCGCACATTGGGCGCGCAGATGTTTGAGCCACTTTACGACTATGCTCGGCCGACTGAGTGGCCCGACATCGCGCGAAGCGTGTCGGGTCAGGTCCTCCGGGAGCAACAGCAGCAGGGGATTCCGATACAAGGCAATTCACCAGCGGATCAGCAGCGGGAGAATCCGCAGGAGCGGTAGCAGGAGAATCCGAGAGGTAGGTAGTTAGGCAAGGCAACGCCAATTTGCTAAGACACGGTGCCGACAGTGGTCGGCGTGACAGCTAAACCAAAAGCCCCCCGGACGCGAGACGTCCGAGGGGCTTTTTGAACATCACGAGGTGATGGTCAATTCGCGACCGTGTGTTTGGGAAGCTTACCGCACGCCATCAGACGCAAACCGGTGTGTGCCCGTTGCCGTCCTCGTCGATCGTCACTTCCTTCCTTACCACACCCTGTAACGGGTCTAATGGGGATACGGCGGTAAGAGCTGGATTTCGATCTTCACTAGCCGACCCGTTCAGAACGTTCGTCATCAAGCCGGTATTTCGATGCACGTCCACCTCGAAGCCGTTAATCGCGTCGGGTGTGACGTTTGCTGTTATGAACAGGCTGCTGAACCGGATGAACGGGAATACAGGTTAATAATGGTTTCACCCAAGCAGTCGACTGTCCTCGGCACTGCCAAGGCTCATGCTGCCATCGTGGAAAGTGAAGATGTTCTGTCTGAAGTGGTGCGCTGGCCGAAAGGTCCTGAACGCTGCTTCGTCTGACGGAAGACGGGACCCGCTGTGATTGACGGGATCTACGGCACCGACAATATTAGCGCGGGCTACGCTGTCTACAGCCATCGTGCGATTATGCTGTATCTTGGCAATTTCCCTGATAGGCTGGACTCCAATGAACATCCGGACCGGTCTTGGTGGCATCCTCAGCTGTGCGTTTCTGGTCGGGTGCGGAAACGGTCCGACTGCGCTAAGTGAGGATATCAACTTACTTCGCCTTCCCGAGGGCGGGCGCCTCCCGCATGCGGTGATCGAGGACACTGGAACAGTCCATGTAGTTTATTTTGAGGGCGAGCCACGTGCGGGCGACTTGCGGTATGTCACGCGTGAGCGTGGAGCATCGGTGTGGTCGGAACCCATGTTCGTTAATAGCCAGCCAAATACCGTTGTCGGTATTGGTCCGATCGACGGTGGGCAGATCGCTCTCGGTAAGGATGGCCGCCTACATGTGGTCTGGTTCAAGCTAGGTCGGACGGAGTTTCTCTACACGCGCACCAACGACGAGGGTACCGCTTTCGAACCGCAGTTCACTCTGGCCACTGGCAAAGGGGTGGAAGCCGGGCCGTCTGTTGCTGCGGACGACATCGGTAACGTCTACGTCTTCTGGCACACGGGGGATCCGCCCGACGCTGAACGATCGGTCTTCATGGCGGCATCGCATGATGGGGGGTGGACATTCGAGCCGGCACTTCCCGTGAGCAGTGCGGCCGAAGGTGCCTGCGACTGTTGCGCACTACAAGCCCGCACCAATGGCAGCGGCACCGTCTATGTATCGTACCGCGGAGCCGGGGAGAACATCCGTCGAGGTCAACGCTTACTCACGTCGCATGATCGTGGCAAAACCTTTTCGGACGAGTTGATTGATTTGTGGGAGGTTAACGCGTGCCCGATTTCAACAACCGGTCTCACAGACGGACTCAACGGGATGACGGTAGCGTGGGAGACAGAGGGGCAAGTCTACTTCACGCCGACCGACGCACTCGGCTCATCAGTATCGCCTATGGGAACAGCCGAGGCCAGACGGCGGAATCCGAGAGTTGCTGTCAACGACCGTGGTGAGTCACTACTTGTTTGGGGTGATGCTATTAGCTGGCAGGACGGCGGTCAGTTTCACTGGCAACGGTTCAACGCGGCCGGTCAGTCAACCGACGATCGTGGTGCTGGATCGGACATCCCAGACGGGAGCCTACCAGCTGTTGTGGCGGAGCCAGACGGATCGTTCCTCGTAATCTACTAGCGGCGAGTCTGACCTTCGGTAGTCGATAGCACAATCCACCAAGCCCCCAGACGCCATCCGTATCGGAGACCGAGAATTTCAGACAGTGCCGCTAATTGGCCACGACGTACTTGGTTAGTCCACCACCAGCAAATGGTCGTGAGGCCGGACCTTCAGCTACGAACACGTTGCCGTCGGCGTCCACAGCGATACCTTCCCCCGCGAGACCTTGTAGCACGCGCCCTTCTGCCGGAATGTGGGGTGGAATAAATCCCGTCACTCTGTCTTCGCCCACTGGTCCAATACGAACACCGTCCATCCACCCGTAGTGATTCGTCTCCTGTGATTCTGAATCAATTGCGTAGAGCATGTTGTCTGCCGTGATGAAGAGACCGCTGACCCGGCTAAACTGGTGATAGATGTCAAGCAGCTCACCTTCCTGGTCAAAGACCTGGATACGATGATTGCCGCGGTCGGCGACATACAGGCGTCCTTGCGAATCGAACTCTAGTGCGTGCGGTGTCCGGAACTGCCCGGGACGAAATCCAATTTCACCCCATTCCTTGATGAAATTCCCCTCGCTATCGAACTTGAGGATCCGACCGGTCCGCCCTTCGGGGGGGGCTGGGTTCTGCCCACTGTGGCCGTCGGAAACGAAAATGTCGCCGTTCGGTGCCGTGATCACGTCACATGGCTCGTTGAGCTGACCAGGATCACTCCCGGGTTGACCAGCCTCGCCGAGACGCAGGAGGACTTCTCCTTCGGGACTGAACTTGATCACCTGATGCCCCTTGGTTCCCGCCTCATTACCTTGCGAGTCAGTCACCCAAACATTTCCGTCATCGTCGACGTGCATCCCGTGTGGTAGCACAAAGAGTCCCGCACCAAAGTTAGCCAGCATCTCGCCGCTATGCCGGTCGTACTTCAAGATCGGGTCAACATCAGGATTTGCCTCGCAACCACCGTCGAGACCGTTTGCGCCACAGCGGTCATAGACCCAGATATGACCATCGGGACCGATGTCGATACCTGCCGTCGATCCCCAGGAACGCCCGTCCGGGAGAGCTGCCCATTGGGTGATCACCTCGGATGTAGGATTCTGCAACTGCCGATCAATAAAGCCTGTGTTTCCGCTCGGGGCCGCTGCTTCGGCCATCTCTGCTTCAGGAGCAGACGTCTCGCCGCCGCCGCAGCCGGCCGCCGCGACGAGTGACAGGAGCACTAGGCCACCGCGTTTCAGGAACTGTTGATAGTTAGTCATGCTGCTCGCTCCTCCAGTGTTACCAGAAAGCAATCCTACCTCATCTAGGAGAAGCCGGATACGTTAAGAACTGGTTTGGAAAACTCATGCTTCATTTAATGGAGTTTCGAGTGGGCTCAAGACCCCGGCAACGTCCATCCGCGAGTAATCCGTCAAGACGGAAGGTGAGTAAATTGATGTATCGGAATTCAGTCTAGGAATAGAATATAGATGGCGCCGATTCTGGAGAGAGCGGCGACCGAGTACTGAGTTCGACACGTTGGTTTCTAGAGGACCTGATCGATGCGACAGGTACCTTCGCTCGACGCGAGTCCGTTCGGTAGCGTGGGGAACGGTTGCGTTGCTCGCCACTTTCATCACTACTTCAACTTACTGGGCCTCTCTGTCTCCGCATGGTCGTGGCGGCTGCGGGTTCCTTTTCCACCCGAAGCGCTGGCGTCGCGCCGGACCATTCTTCTCCTGCCGCGGACTGCATCACCACAGAACTACGGATTCCGATCGGACGTCAAGGCTGCGCGTTTTCCCGGGGTCGAAGAAAGCTACGCATGACGATCTTCGACGAACCCATGCTGTGGCGAACTAAGCGACTTGCGCAGAGTCGTGCTGGTCTTACGCTCGGGTTCGTCCCGACGATGGGGGCGTTGCACGAAGGTCATCTGTCACTAGTTCGGCGAAGCTTGGTGGAGAATGATCGAACACTCGTCAGCATCTTCGTCAATCCGACACAGTTCGAGAACAGCACTGACCTGGCGCGGTACCCAAAAACGCTTGAAACTGATCTGGCGACACTCCGAGATGAAGGGGTTCACTTCGTGTTCCTGCCGAGCGACTCGGATCTTTATCCGGATGGATACCGCTACCGGGTTACGGAAACCACACTCTCGAACGTGATGGAGGGGGCGCACCGTCACGGACACTTCGACGGTGTCCTGACCGTTGTCTTTAAGCTTCTGCAGATCATCTCGTCCGATCGAGTGTACTTCGGCGAGAAGGATTGGCAACAGCTGATGCTCGTTCGTGGCATGGTTGAGTCGTTCTTTATTTCCACGACGATCGTTGCTTGTCGAACTGTCCGAGAAGCCGACGGTTTGGCAGTCAGTTCACGAAACCGTCTCCTGGATCCGGAGCAACGGACTCATGCGTCTTGTTTCTACCGCGTACTATCTGAAGCGGCGACAGCAGATGCTGCGGCACGCGACCTTAGGGCGTTGGGTTTTGTCGTAGATTATGTCGAAGACAGGGACGGCCGCCGGTTAGGAGCCGTACGCCTTGGTGATGTTCGCCTGATCGATAACGTGTCTCGGGGAGGTCGACAATGACACTGACACTCGATATTGGGAACAGCCAGATTTTTGGTGGCGTGTTCGCCAATCACGAGTTGACACTCCGCTTTCGCAAAACTGTTGTGCCGTCGTTGTCGTCGGACGAGTTTGGACTCTTTCTGCGTGGTGTTCTTCGAGAGAACGGTAGTGATCCGTCTCGTATCGATCAGATCGCGCTGTGTTCTGTTGTTCCAGACGCCGTCTACTCGCTGCGGAGCTGCTGTCGAAAATATTTCGGCCTCGATCCGTTCATACTGCAAGCTGGGGTAAAGACAGGACTGAAGATCGGTTATCGCAATCCTCTCGAAGTAGGGCCTGACCGCATTGCCAATGTGATCGGTGCCATGCACCGCTATCCAGGTCGTAACCTTGTCATCGTCGACTTCGGGACGGCCACGACTTTCGACGTCGTACGCGCACCTCGTGACTACCTCGGGGGTATCGTCCTCGCGGGACTGCGGATCGCCATGGAAGCCTTGGAAAGGAACACCGCGCGCCTGCCTACCGTGGAAATCGTTCCAGCGGCCACGCTAGTCGGTCGATCAACCGTCGAGAGCATCCAGTCTGGACTTTACTTCGGTAACCGCGCAGTCGTGAAGGGCTTGACGAGTGAGATTCGCGATCAATGTTTTTCGGGTGAGCCAGCCATGGTCATCGGTACCGGAGGACTGTCGCGGTTGTTCGAGCGCGACAAGGTATTTGATGTTCTGCTCCCCGACCTTGTGCTCATCGGGCTCGACCGCGCGTTGTCTCTCAACGAAGGCGCGAGTCGACGGTGGATGGCATCGGAGACGGACGTCGCTCAATGAGCAAAGTTACGGGTTGGCGACCCACCGAAGCAACTGATGAGGGCATGCAGTTTAACAGTGCCGGTGCATGCTGCGACTCATCACGCAGATATACTACAAATTACTTCGGTGCCGTCGAGATCGTTTTCTTGTTTGTCTCTTGACCTAAAAGGCGTATAACTATTGAAGATTTTCAGGGTCTCGATCATGAGGAGAGCGTGTGACTAGGAAGTTACGTGACCGTCGGAGATTCCTCAAAGAAAGTAGTAGTTTGGCAGGATTGGTACTGGCCCCGTCCGTTTTGGCGGTCGCACCACGGTTCGCGAGCGGTGCCCCACCGGCGCCTGGTGCGAACGACGCCAACGATCTTGCGAGCGTACTCTACGGAGAGCGGTCCCGATTCGTGACTACAACACGGATAGTCGAGGGACGAAGCCATCGGGACGTACCCGCCGTCAGGCCAACGCCGCATCGACCGAGTGCGCGTACACCGTTGGGCGAGTCGGTTGGGATGATTACGCCGACGTCGTTGCACTTCACGACGCAGCACCACTACGGTATTCCTGACATAAACCCATCTGAACACAAGCTCATGATCCACGGGCTGGTCGATCGGCCGTTGGTGTGGACTGTCGACGAGCTAAAACGACTTCCATTCGTGTCGAGAATTTACTTCCTCGAATGTGTCGGGAACCGACCAAACCCTCGGGCTGCAACCGTCGCTGACACACATGGACGAATGGCTTGCAGCGAATGGACAGGCGTACCACTGTCCGTTCTGCTGAGAGAGGCGAGTCTTAAGAACGGCGCAAAATGGCTTATCGCGGAAGGGGCTGACGGTGGAAAACACATGAAGAGTGTGTCACTACCAAAGGCTTGGGATGATGTGATGGTTGCGTTCGGTCAGAATGGTGAGCCTGTACGTCCTGATCACGGCTTTCCGTTGCGATTGATTGTGCCAGGTCATGAAGGCATTTATAACGTCAAGTGGTTGAGACGTATCAAGATCGTCGATCAGCCATATCTTTCGTTTCAGGAGCATTCAAGATTCATAAGCGAATATCCGAAGACGCAAGCGGACACCTACGAATACGGACCAAGTTCGGTCATTACATACCCCTCTGGGACCCACCAGTTGTCTGGGCAGGGTTCCTATGTCATTACGGGGCTTGCGTGGTCTGGAGGAGGTGCTGTCAGCAAAGTAGAGGTTTCGACCGATGGCGGCCGGACGTACGCGGAGGCCGAGCTCGCAGGACCCACGTTGCCGAAGGCGCACAGTCGCTTCTTTCTGCCTTGGCGGTGGAACGGTGAAGAAGCGATGCTGCAATCGCGTTGCACTGACGAAAATGGAATAGTGCAGCCGTCTGAAGCGGAATATCTGAATTATTGGAACTTCACGCGCCGGGAACTATATGGGACTATTCAAAGCAAACTTGGACACTGCAACTGGATGCAGCCCTGGAAGGTCAATCATGATGGTAGCGTCAGCAATGGGCTCGAACCGATCGAGGTTGTTGCAGACGTGCACGGTTAGCACGCTTGCACTCGCGCTTGTAGTTACGTTCGAGGTAGTTGTCTTAGGACAGGGGCAGACAGATGCGACATTCGGTCTTGGGCGGCCTCCAACAGCGGCAGAAGTGCAGGCGTGGGACATCTCGATTGGTCCAGACGGAGCGGAGTTGCCAGAGGGGAGTGGCACGACCGGAGAGGGAGCAGGAGTGTACTCTCAACGTGGCTGTTCAGAATGTCATGGTCCAACGGGGGTTGAAGGGCCTGCGATTGTACTCGTCGGAGGCGAGGTCAACCGGCGGACCACCTATTTTCCAATTGCCTACTGGCCGTTCGCAACGAGCATCTGGGATTTCATTCGACGTGCCATGCCTTACCATCGGCCTGGCGTTTTGACGGCCGATGAAGTGTACGCTTTGACGGCATTCTTGCTGCATCGGAACGGCATCATTGAGGCAAGCGCCGTAATGAACAGAGAGAGTTTGCCGAAGGTTGTGATGCCGCACCGAGACGATTACATCGTCCCGGAGCCTTGGACACCTGGTACGCCGAGAGGGTTCAAGCGCCAGCCGTGACCCGACAAAAGAAACTCAGGAATAACGGAGCTAAGAGTAGCGCTAGAATCTTCCCAGCCATACCCATATCGGCATCGACCTCAGAATACGGCAAGTGCATTTAGTGGTGAACCCGTGCCACCGGTTACGGGGATTGGCCCGGCTGTGAGCATGAATTCCCAACGGTTTTCCTCGGCTGCTGTTTCCGCCAAGGCTTCAAGATCGACATTGTCAAAAAGATTCATGCCGAGCCCAGCAATAAGCAAGGTATGCACGGGCAAGTTAACGCCTTCCACGAGTGAGGGTTGCACGTCTGACGCCGTGTCGCTACCGAAGAACGCGACGTCTCGTTCTTTTAGCCAACGGACCACTGAGGCGTGAATACCGGCTGAATTTCCAGACAATTGCCATGGACCCAGCGCGGCACGTCTCGCCCAACGGCCAGTTCGTAGAAAAACGGCATCACCAGCTGATACTGTAATGCCCGCCTGTGCTTCCCAAGCTTCGATGTCAGATGTATAAATAGGTGTAGACGGTTCCAGATAGGACACTCCTTTGAGACGTGGGATATCAAGGAGAATTCCACGCGTGACGATGCCGCTCTTCAGGTTCTCAATACCAAGCTTGCCACATCCATCGGGTGAGCTCGCGCTCGTTGGTACACCGTTGTAGAGCATCCCGTTGTGCTCGAAGTGGCACAACGCGTCGATGTGGGACACGGCATAGCCATGGTACGTAAAACGGTACGTGTCTGATCGAAGATTGTCTGCCATGACATGTTCGAAGGAGCTTGAATTGTCGGCTGCGTCCTCCGTCATCGGATTGTGAGAGAGTGACACAGAAACACCGCGCTCTACGAGCCCTGCTGCAGCTCGACTTTTTTCTGGTGTAATAAGGTTGAAGGTGCCTTGTTCGTCGTCATCTCCCCAGCGCCCCCAATTGTTGAGTTCATTGAACATTTCATCGAATTCAGCCTGCGTCCGTGGCGAACTACCGGGACCGTCATCTTGACTCTCAACTGGCACGCACGAGGCAATTACGCAACCGATGGCCGTTGTTATTACCGCAGTGCCGATTATGAACACTCTACTGTTCGTCATTGTTCGGGGCCTCCTTAACACAAATTTCCGTTATATCAGAGATAGGGTCTCATCGCAGTATCAGATCCTAATTATGTTTCTGTAACGGGTTGGGTGACATTCCCCACTACGAACGAGCTGCGTACTAAGGGACTGTCTGGAGTGCGCTGTTTTATTACTGTCGCGCGGACTGTGTCAGCGAATACCGCCACCGAGCGGTGACGAATCCAGTGGCGATGTGAACTAAGTGAAGTGACTAAGCGGAGCACAGTACCCACAGCAGGTTTATCTCAATCCCGGTGGACTAGTGTTCAGAATGAGTCGGCCGTCGCTCCTTCAAACATCGTCGCGTACTTCGGTGGGATGCCGTCGGTGCCAAGTAACTGACCGGACTCAAGCCATTCGTAGATCTCTGCAAATGTCTGAACTTCGTAGTCTTCAACACGTCGATGAATGTGGTGAGGTCGCAGTTCAAGAGGTGAGTAGAGTCCTCCAGCGGCTACTAATTCCATCAGGCTCTCAAGGGTAGCTGCGTGAAATCGGCAGATCCTCTTTCGCTTGTCAGAGATGACCAGGCCACTGATCAAGTTGCGGTCCTGGGTAGCGACCCCGGTCGGACAGTCGTTGGCGTTACAACGCCGTGCCTGGATGCAACCCAAGGCAAACATCATCGCCCTGGCCGAGTAACAGGCTTCGGCGCCGAGCGCCATCAGGCGGGCCATCTTAAAGCCAGTCGTTACCTTTCCGCTGGCGATAATCCTGATGTCGTCGCGGAGTCCAAACCCGACGAGTAGATTGTGAATGGTTACGAGCCCGTCGGTAAGCGGCATCCCCACGTGATTACTGAACTCAATCGGTGCAGCTCCGGTGCCGCCCTCACCACCATCGACAGCGACATAGTCTGGTGTGATACCTGTTGCCCGCATTGCCAAGCAGATGCGCAGGAATTCGTCGGGTCGACCTACGCACAATTTGAAGCCAACGGGCTTTCCGCCCGACAGATCGCGAAGTCTGGCAATAAATTCGAGCAGGCCGGTCGGCGTCGAAAACGCTGTGTGGCTTGGTGGTGACACGCATGTCTCACCGACCGGGATACCACGGATAGCAGCGATCTCAGGAGTTACCTTTGTCGCCGGCAGGATGCCTCCGTGGCCGGGCTTAGCTCCCTGAGAGAGCTTGACCTCGACCATCTTGATTGCGTCGTGCGCTACTGTGTCTGTGAACCGCTCGGGGTCGAACTCACCGTCTGGTCCACGGCAGCCGAAGTAACCGGTCCCAACTTGCCAGATTAGGTCACCCCCAGGGCCAAGGTGATGGGGGCTGACTCCACCCTCACCGGTGTTGTGGGCAAAGCCACCGTCCTTCGCACCGCCGTTCAGGGCGAGCACGGCGGCGTCACTGAGCGACCCATAACTCATCGCGGAGATGTTCAGCAGGGACGACTCGTATGGTCTCGTGCAGGCAGTTCCGCCTATCCGAAGACGAGGCGGTTCTTTTGGGTGGCCGCAGACAAGCGAGTGGGCAATGTATTCGTACCCCGTCGCGTACACGTCCCGCTGAGTACCAAACGGGACGGTGTCACGGACATTCTTTGCTCGCTGGTAAACTGCCGAGCGCTCCTCACGGGAGAACGGCTTGCCACCCGTGTTGGGCTCGACGAAATACTGGTGGAACTCGGGCCGAACCGACTCGAGCAGGTAGCGGCCGTGCCCGATAATCGGATAGTTACGTAGGATGGCATGTGTTGGTTGGAGTGCGTCATAAAAGCCGAGGGCTAGTAGCGGCCCTAGGATAACCATCGACCACAGCGTCTCCGGCCAGACTGTGGAAAGAGAGGCAACCGCGGCCACAACAAGGAATGCGGTGACGAAGAAATGCTTTCTTCTCATGGTCAGCTACGCAGTTTACAACGGACGGAACGTTATCAGACTATCCTTGACTGTAGCCCCTACGCCTAGGAAACGGTGTGCGAACCTAGCCATATTGCCTAGCTATCAAACATGTCTTTGTACGGTCATTTGCTATGGTGGGCGCCCTCGACGGTTTTCATGACTAGGTGGGATAGTCATATCTGGAACACCGCAAGGTGCTCAGTGGTAACTGTACTGCACACATTCGTTACGAACGGATAGGGGGCAGAATTGGCCGCAAATTCATGCCCGTCCCAAAGGCTTGCCCACCGACAATGTCGGCCCGTAAACTCCTGTAAAAGTGGCGCGCCCGGCAGGATTCGAACCTGCGACCCTCGGCTTAGAAGGCCGATGCTCTATCCAGCTGAGCTACGGGCGCGTGCTGGATCAGCGTGAATCTTACAAGCATAGGTTGTTGACTGCCACCGGGTACGGCAAAAACATCTCGGTCGTTCTTTCTTTAGGCATAGGCGTATTGGACACCGGGCTGTGTGAGAGTGGTCACCTGAACGATCACGGATACGTTTGGGAGTCTCCTATTGCAGTATGAACAACCTCCGGAGGTATTAACGTTCTCACAGATTATTGAGGTTGCGAGTGAACGTGACAACTTGACGCTGCCAATACTATTACCGGAACAGCTCGGTGGAAGCACGAGACTTGTGATAGTTAGCCAAGTCTCCATGGCGGATAGGTAAAGGTGTTCTCGGATACTACCGGTGAACCTTGTTCTTGGGAAATAGCTTTTCCAACGACGATTCGAGGCGTGCTCAGTGTCTCACGATGTGGCACAGTGGTGGCGATCCGACTGGACGAGTCCGACGGACTACGCCGAGCCGGGTATTTTTAGCACCCGCTAACCCAGACGACATCCCGTTTCAGATCGCATGATCAGATTCGACCACGGCCTGTCGCTAGCCACCCGCCGTAGTATCCACGACGTCGCATCCCTATTCCTGGTAACGTCGTTCTACGTCGCAACGGTTCTGATAGGTTTGTTTCTCGTTGCGGAACTGGGCCTTCATCTCGTCTACACGGTTCGCAACGCGTTGGTCATCCGAGTCCCCTTACCATACGTCATGGATAGCCAGTACGGTCCAGTGCCGCCTTGGGTCGACGGCCTCAGAATCCTGGAGTCTGATGCGGCCTTGATCTGGAAAGGCCGGCCACGTCTACGTCGTACCTATGTTGACATTTTCGGTCCTGCTGACACCGAAGCAGAACGGACGTCGATCCTTCGCCAGTTTCGGCCGACGGTGCCGAACTCCCTAGTCGACAACTCGATCTGGGACATTAGCTTGAATACCGAAGGGTTCAGGGACCGGGAGTTTCCGGAGGCCAAGTCGAAGGGAACATTTCGTGTCGTCTGTCTGGGGGACTCATGGACGTTCGGTGCCAACGTCGGCCAAGAGCAGACGTACCCAAGTCAACTCGAAGACCGATTGCGATCCCGATTTCCAGACCGTCGCGTTGAGGTGCTGAATCTTGGGGTGCTTGGGTATACATCGTTCCAGGGGTTGCAATTGTTGAAGCAGCGAGCTCTTCAGCTCGAACCTGATTTGGTCATTATCGGTTTCGGCATGAACGACAGCTCGGTCTCTGGTTATCGTGACAAAGACATGACTGGATCTGAATCGTCGTGGTCCGATTGGACCGAAACGCTCCGCGTTCACTCACAGTTGTACCGACTGGTGCGTTACATTCGCGCGCTGCGGGAATGGGAACCGCCGACCTTGGGCGATGCGATGGCTCATGAAGTTTCAGAGGCCGCCAAGGGTCAGGACGAGGAGTTCGATTATATGTCTCTGGAGCAGTGGACGAGGGTCTCGCCCGTGGATTATGAGCGAAACCTCAATGAAATGGTTTACCGCAGTCAGGCAGTGGGTGCCGAAGTGGTGCTGCTGTTCAACGAGCTGTGGCACCAGAGCCCGTATCGAGACATCGCGATGACGGTGGCGGCCAACACCGGTGTTGATTTCGTCGACACGGCCTCCGCCGTTCGTGAGGAGCGTATGCGGATCGAAGACGTGTTAGAGCGTGCTCTCGGGTTAGTGCCACCGAATCTGTCGGTACCGGAAGGCGACGCCGAGCAGGTCCAGGTGACGTTTCGTGTCCGCGTCGACGCGAACAGGGCCGAGCGCGGGGTGTTCATCGTCGGAGCCGACCGGGAACTCGGAGCCCTTGTGCCAAACCGTGTGGCGATGCGTGACGACGGCACGCATGGTGACCAGAGGGTAGGTGACAGGGTTTGGTCCTATACGGCACGTGTGCCAGTCAACGGCGAGGTGTTCTATGTGTATACGGTCGGCGGCGCGGAGCTCGAAGGGCAATGGGTCGGACTCGATGTGCCGCATGTCCGACGTATCACGGTCGACCCGACCGTGCGTAGCACTCGATGGTATGCACCCGTCGATACCTTTGGCCGCGTCTACATGCAGGCTGACGGATGGCACACTAACCTGAAGGGATATGGCCTACTTGTGGACGCACTGGTCAAAGTGATTAGACCGTGAGGACGATTCGCGGAGAATTTTTGGTCAGGGTCGGGGGGAAAGATTCGCTACGAAGGCGGCTGGGGAATCTTCGGTTCACTCGAATAGCTCGTTGCCGGTTTTCCCTGCGTCATACAGCCTGAGAATGATTTCTTATAGGTCTCGAGAGTTTCTTTTTCGTACCGGACCTTTACCCGACACTCAAGGTTTTTCAGACATGAAAACTAAGTTGTGGATTGATGACTGAAGCAAGCGGTGTATCTTTCCGTGGGAGAAAACTAAACGATCCGATTGACGGATCGGGTGAAGGAGACACCACTTATACCGACGGAGCTCGGCACCGACTCCGCAATGCTTAGCCAGTGTGTTGCGGTCCAATGAGTTCGGGTTCACCTGAGTGACGCGCAACTTCTGAGGGACCTAGTGAGCCCGTCTATCATAAATAGTTATGACATTGTAATATATATAATATTTACTATTGTCCCACACGGCGCGGTAGAATTCTTGAGAAGGCTGCACGGAGTTGCCAAAAGCGCTATGACGTTCTTACGGAATCTGCTTGTCGTCGCCATCGTTAGAACGGTCGGCGTGATTACGCCGGCCGCAAGCGGATGATGTGCCAGACGCCAGAGACCGATAACATCCAAGGGCCATCATCCGACAGCGGGTGATGGCCTTTTTGTGTAGGGGGCAACGGTCGTGATGCCTTGCACTACTTGCATGGTATCAGTGGGGGACGACGGTGGGACTGATGAATACTAAACACAAGAAGCGAAGTGCTGCGATTACCGAGGGCCCGAGCCGCGCACCAGCGCGCGCCATGCTTAAGGCCATTGGTTTCACCGATGAGGACCTGCAGCGACCGATCATCGGGGTGGCGAACACATGGACCGAGATTGGACCATGTAACTATCACCTGCGCGATCTCGCCCAGGAGGTCAAGGTAGGAATTCGGGAAGCCGGCGGTACGCCGATGGAGTTCAATACGGTATCGATCTCAGATGGCATCACGATGGGGAGTGAGGGGATGAAGGCGTCTCTCGTCAGTCGCGAGGTGATCGCTGACTCGATTGAGCTTGTCGCGCGGGGTAACCTCTTTGACGGCATCGTCATCTTGGTTGGTTGTGACAAGACGATTCCTGGGGGAGTGATGGCTTTAGTAAGGCTCAACATTCCCGGTGTCGTCCTGTACGGTGGTTCGATTGCGCCCGGGCAGTGGAACGGCCGCGATGTGACGATCCAGGACGTCTTCGAGGCGGTTGGTACCCATGCCGCTGGCAACATGACCGACGAGCAGTTGTTCGCCCTCGAAGACGTCGCCTGTCCAGGACCTGGTGCCTGCGGTGGTCAATTCACTGCGAACACGATGTCGACGGTGTGCGAACTCCTTGGAGTATCACCGATGGCGGCCAATGGCGTGCCGGCGATGGTGTCAGAAAAGAATGACGTCGCTAAGCGAACTGGCGCACTGGTGCTCGATCTGGTGAAGAAAGATGTTCGTCCGCGCCACATCGTTACTCCGGAAGCATTCGAGAATGCGATTGCGGCGGTCGCTTCCACGGGTGGTTCGACCAACGCCGTCCTGCACTTATTGGCGATCGCCCACGAGGCGGATGTCGATTTGAAACTCGATGACTTCGACCGCGTGAGCGAACGGACACCACTGTTGGCCGATCTGAAGCCAGGTGGTCGCTTTGTCGCGACCGACCTTTTCCGAGCGGGCGGGATCGAACTCGTGGCAAGCCGACTAAAAGAAGCCGGCCTGTTACACACTGAGGCGATGACCGTTACCGGACAGACGATCGGAGAGGTCGCCGATAGTGCTCGGGAAACTGCCGGTCAGGAGGTGGTGCGTCCGGTTGCCGATCCGATAACACCAACAGGTGGGCTTGTCATCTTGAAAGGCAACTTGGCGCCCGAAGGCTGTGTGGTGAAGGTTGCCGGTCATGAATTGTCGCAGCATCGGGGGCCCGCACGTGTGTTTGATAGCGAGGAGGAGGCATTCGAGGCGATAGAACAAAGACGTGTTCAGGCGGGTGAAGTTCTGGTTATTCGGTATGAGGGCCCCCAAGGCGGCCCTGGTATGCGTGAGATGCTCGCCGTGACGGCCGCGATTGTCGGAGCCGGGTTCGGAGAGTCGGTGGCGCTTCTGACTGATGGCCGCTTTTCAGGTGCTACACGCGGCATGATGGCTGGGCACGTGGCTCCGGAAGCTGCGAAGGGTGGGCCGATTGCTGTTGTGCGTGACGGCGACATGATCTTGTTTGACGAGCAGAACCGTAAACTGCAGCTTGAGGTGAGCGACGATGAGATCAAATCTCGGTTGGCTGAATGGCGGCCGCCCGAGCCGAAGTTCACGCGCGGTGTGATGGCGAAGTACGCACGGCTTGTTTCGTCGGCGTCACAAGGTGCAGTGACTAACTAGGGGTTAGGGCATGTTCAATGTTAGGACGGGCGCGCAGATTATCTGGGAAGCGCTAGTGCGCGAAGGCGTGAAGACCGTGTTTGGTTATCCGGGCGGAGCGATTCTCCCGGCGTACGACGCGATGCTCGACTATCCTATCCGTCATATCCTGGTTCGCCACGAGCAGGGGGCGACCCATATGGCTGATGGCTACGCTCGAGCCAGCGGGGGCGTTGGGGTGGCGGTGGCTACCTCAGGACCTGGTGCGACTAACATGGTTACCGGCATTGCGACCGCTATGCTTGATTCGTCACCTATTCTTTGCATCACCGGTCAGGTGGGTAGCAAGCTTATCGGCTCCGACGCCTTTCAGGAGACAGATGTTACCGGTGTTACGCTTCCGATCACGAAGCACAACTACCTCGTCTCAGACGTCGACGAGATTGCCTCGACTATTCACGAAGCGATGTACGTTGCGCGGTCTGGGCGACCGGGGCCGGTGCTTGTTGATATCACTAAGGATGCACAGCAAGCATCGACCGAGTTGCAGTGGGATCCGAGTGACGTCAAGCTACCGGGCTATGCTCCAGACCGTCGCGCTTCCCAGGCGGAGTACCAGCGTGCGGCCGGCTTGATCAACAGTGCGAAGCGGCCAGTGATTTTCGCTGGACACGGCGTACTGCTATCAGGTGCGATGCGTCAGGTGTTGGATTTGGCTGAACGCACCAATATACCGATTGCAATGACGCTCCTCGGAATCGGTGGTGTGCCGGCACAGCATCCTCTCAACATGGGGATGATGGGGATGCATGGCGAAGCCTGGGTGAACGCCGCTATCCAGGAAGCAGACCTCCTCCTGGCGTTTGGTATGCGCTTCGATGACCGTGTGACGGGAAACCTTAAGACGTACGCCCCGAATGCGCGCAAGATCCATATTGACATCGATCCGGCAGAGTTCAACAAGAACGTTACGGTGGACGTCACGCTGGCTGGCGACCTTTCAGCCGTCCTCGACGATTTGTCGCCGCTGGTTGAGTCAGGTGACAGAGCTGCTTGGCTCGACATGATCGGCGAAATGAAGGGCGACGTTGCCGTGCGCGACATTCAGAATCTTCCTGACAGCGGGCAGCTCTACGCGGCACATGTCATCAACGACATTTGGCGGATGACCGACGGTAAGGCGATCGTCGTCACCGATGTTGGACAGCATCAGATGTGGGAGGCGCAGTACTACCACCACAATGATCCACGGACACTGATTACGTCCGGGGGGCTCGGGACGATGGGTTTTGCACTGCCCGCTGCGGTCGGGGCTAAAATGGCTCGTCCGGAGGCGGAGGTGTGGGTCGTTGCTGGTGATGGTGGTTTCCAGATGACGATGGCAGAGCTAGCGACAATCGCACAGGAAAAAATCAAGATTAACGTTGCCATCATCAATAACGGCTACCTCGGCATGGTGCGTCAGTGGCAGGAGTTTTTCTATGAGCGTCGCTACGCTGCTACGCCGCTGTTTAGTCCAGACTTTGCAAAGCTAGCCGAGTGCTTTGGCTTGCGAGGTGCTACCGTCAAAGTCCGCCGGGACGTCGAGCCAACGGTGGAGCTAGCGCGCGCCGATGAACGGACTGCGGTGATCGACTTCCATGTAGAGCAGGAGGATACTGTGTATCCGATGGTGCCAGCTGGTGCCGATCTCCACAATATGATCCGGCGTCCAAGCCTAGCGCCGATCGTGGAAACGGCTGATGACGACTGAATACTCGCTATGAGTCAGACGAGTTAACGATATGAGCGATCGTCAACGCCACACGTTCGTCGTTTACGTCGAAGACAAGCCGGGCGTACTCAACCGGGTTGCCTCGTTGTTTCGCCGGCGGGCGTTCAACATCGATTCGTTGACAGTCGGTCACTCCGAGACATGCTCAACTTCGCGGATGACGATCGTCGTCGAGACGGACCTGATCGGGGCGAAGCGTCTCGAGGCCAATCTTTACAAACTCGTGAATGTCGTGCGCGTGCACGATATCACTCAGGTGCCGGCGATCTACCGCGAGCTTGCAATGGTCAAGGTGACGGCAACCACTGAGACTCGGACGCACATCATGCAACTGGTCGATGTGTTTCGTGCACGGGTCGTCGATGTAGCACCAGACTCCGTGGTGATCGAGATTACCGGCACAGAAGATAAGATCCAGGGCCTACTCGAAATGCTGCGGCCGTACGGGATCCTCGAGCTAGTCCGGACTGGGCGTGTTGGTATGGTCAGGGGGAAACGCAGCGTCGTCGTTGATCCAGCTGACTTGACTGGGGAGTCTAACGTGGCAACGGACGACGACAAGGCTGACGATCCCAACATATCGTATTCTGTATAGTTCGAAACCTGAAAAACTGTGCACGCCAAACGGCGTGAGTGTTTCTCCAAACCAAGAGGATTCGATTCAGATGGCAACGATTTACTACGACGACTCGGCAGATCTTGGACTCATTCAAGGTAAGAAAGTGGCGGTTTTCGGCTACGGATCGCAGGGGCATGCTCATGCGCTGAACCTGAAGGACAGCGGTGTCGAGGTGCAGGTGGCGCTTCATGCCGGTAGCAAGTCACGGGCGAAGGCAGAGTCCGAAGGGTTGACAGTGACTGACGGTGCCTCTGCAGCTGCCTGGGCTGACCTCATCATTATCCTGACTCCTGATACGGCGCAGGCTGGAATCTACAGCGAGCAGATTGCGCCACACCTCAGTGCTGGCAAGATGTTGATGTTTGCGCATGGCTTCAATATTCGTTTTAAGACGATCGAGCCACCGAAGGATGTCGACGTTACGCTCATCGCGCCCAAGGCGCCTGGGCATCGGGTGCGCGAGGTGTTCGAGGAAGGCGGTGGTACGCCCGCGCTCATCGCGGTCGAACAGGATGCAACTGGCCGCGCGAAAGCGGTCGCACTGTCATACGCCAAGGCGCTCGGCCTGACACGCGCCGGTGTAATCGAAACGACTTTTGCCGAAGAGACCGAAACCGATCTCTTCGGAGAGCAAACGGTGTTGTGCGGCGGCGTTAGTGAACTGGTTAAGGCGGGGTTCGAGACGCTTGTGGATGCTGGCTACCAGCCCGAGGTGGCCTATTTTGAGTGCATGCACGAGCTTAAGCTAATCGTCGACCTCTTCTATCGCGGCGGCTTGAACTACATGCGCTACTCGGTCAGCGACACGGCTGAACACGGCGACTACACCGGGGGGCCGCGAGTCGTGACTGCCGAGACGCGCGTGGCAATGAAGCAGATCTTGGCTGAGATTCAAGACGGCACCTATGCCAATAAATGGATTGCGGAGGATAAGGCTGGCCGGCCATGGTTCATGGCGCAGCGCAAGAAAGAGCAGGAGAACGCGATCGAGCAGGTGGGAGTGAAGCTACGCGGAATGATGCCGTTCCTTGACGCGGTAACGCTGAAGGAACAGGTCTAACCAGTGGCTAGCGGCTCGTGAACTGCAACAGCCTTTGGTGAGGTGACGTGGTTGCAGCGTCGCCGTACCGCAGGGCGTGAGCCCTGCGGTTGTATTTGTTGTTTCACCCACGCGGCGATTACGTCCTGCGCTCGTGCGCACACCTCGTCTAGTGACCGGGTTTGCTTGCCCCTTAACTTGAACGAATGGTCACCTCCTTCAATGACACACAGTTCTGCGTTCGAGCAGCCGGTCAGAACGGGCCGGAGTTCGGCGGGGGTCCCGAAAGTATCGCGGCTACCCTGGACGAAGAGCATCGGCGCGTTGATGGAGGGTAGATGTGCGGAACGGGGCTGATCGGGACGCCCGAGTGGGTGGAGCGGGTAGCCAAGGAAGACCAACCCGACGACGGTCAGGTTGTCACCGCCTGCCACCACCTGCGAGGCGATGCCCCGCCCCATCGACTTCCCACTGACAATCAGCCGTGGCGTGACACTTGCCATCCGGCGCCGTGTGTTGTCGATCACCGCGCGGAAGCACGCTTCAAGACGATCCACCGGATCAGGTCGGCGGCGGCACTGTTCCATGTAGAGGAAGTTGAAGGTCACGACGTCGAGACCTCGACTTGCGAGGCCACGCGCGAAGTGTGTTATGAACGGGTGAGTCTGCGGAGCGCCCGCACCGTGGGCCAATATAGCCGTTGTTTCGAGGGCTAGCGACGTCGCCGCTGCATATGACAGAGCACAGATGGTGTCTCCTGAATCGAGTGTGACCGAGAAGGGCGTCGGCATAAGTCACTTATGTACTACGCCGGTGTGCCAGGAAGCGTCCCACCGCGTCGCGTAATGCGACGGTCCATTCGTGCCCACCGTCGAAGACGAGGGAGTCGACTTCGGTGTCGGTACTTGTCAGAAATGCCAAGTCGGTATCCATCTTCGCTTGCGTATACCATTCGTCGGATTGTCCCCGTCCGACAAACACTGGCGGCCACGCGATCGATGCATCGTTGCACAGCTCGGGTGGGACATTCCCTGCGACGGCGATGATCCCATGGCATTGGTATCCGCCATGTGTCGCGGCACGGTAGGCCATTGCCACCCCTTGCGAGAAGCCGGCATAGACCAGCGTGCCGTTGACCGTGTAGCGATTCTGGACATCGCAGACAACCGATCGGATATACGCTAGGTTATCGGTGATAGCCAGCTTACGATCCTGCCTGGTCATCCAGCTACCAACGACGTGATTACGTGACGCGCTGTAGAACCGGTGAAGTGCCTCAACCGAGACGATAAGCCAATCAGCACCGCCTGGGATCCGTCGCAGCTCACGGAGATGCCGCTCCGCGTGCTCACCGTAGCCGTGGAAACCAACCAGTAACGGTGCTGGGCCTAGCACGGCAGGTGGTACGATGAGGTAGCGGCCGTGTGTCCGCGCCTCAACAGTCTCTATCTTCGGCTGCATACTCACGGGCGGTATTCTTACCAGGTGAACCGGCAGCGGGCGACGCTCCGGTTGCACGCCACCGGCGCGCGTCGGCCCCGCTAATTGGTAGCGGGCGCGTCTGGTTTGAACCGATGGCTAGGTCGTGAGAGGATAACTTAGTGCGAAGGAAAAAAGGGAGCTAACATCTGATGCCACAAGTTGAATTCGAGCAATTACCTGAAAATGCGCGGCTCTGGATCTTTGCCGCGGAGCGAGCCCTGGACGAGTCTGAACGAGAGCGCCTGCTTAGTGAAGTCGATGCCTTCATTGATCAGTGGGGGGCGCACGCCACACCGCTCACCGCTGGGCGTGCGCTGCGATATGACCGCTTCTTATTTGTGGCCGTGGACCAGCGCATGGCGGGTCCGTCCGGGTGTTCCATTGATAGCTTGGTACGCCAAATGCAAGCACTTCAAGGAGAGCTTGGGATTGAGTTGGTGAATCATGCGCCGGTGCTGTTTCGTCAGGGAGATACCATCGAGAGGGTTCCACGCGATCGGTTTGCGGAGCTGGTCTCGTCGGGCGACGTCGGTTTGGAAACGACCGTCTTTGACAACACGCTAACCCGTTTGGGGGACGCGCGGTCTGGACGTTGGGAGATCCGCGCGGCCGACTCCTGGCACGCACAAGCGTTCTTCTAGTTCAAAGCGGACAGGGTACAGGTTCGCTGTTCTACTCAGTACCGCGGCCTAGACGATCCCTTCGCACCTTCTAGTCGTATCAGCTTCACGCATATCTCTCGGAGTTGTTGGGCGCGTTCGGCTGTCGCCGCGTGATAGGGCCGAGAATGTTGCCGTCAACTGTGAAGTAGCCGGTTGCCACCGTGCTCGTCATAAAGCTTTGATCTGATATGACTCGAAGCCGGAGAGTGACCACGCGTACAGTGGCTATTGCAGTTCCTCACGTAGCCAAAGGTTTGAGTTTAATCCGTGATCTTTTCTTCGGTTGATAGTTGCGATGCTGTGCGTAGTCCTACTGGAGCCTACTTCTCATGAAGTATCGCCCCTCCTGGAACTTGCCACAGAGCTTGGCGACAAGAGGGTGAGTGATAGGTTCACCGCGGTCATCAGACTCAAGATGTTGCTCGGCCACGTAAGTCGTATGTTCGGCTCCGTCGACGAGCACGTGATACCAGGGCTTTTGTTTCGGGGGACGAGATCTCGCCACTAACGCGTACCACTCGTCGGTACCCTGGAAAGTCGCATCGACATCAAAGACGACTCCACGGTAGTCAAATTTGTTGTGGCGGACGATCTGGCCCACGAAAAACTTAGCCGTATACTCCATGGGATCAGGATAGCGTAGTTAGACTTTAGAAACCAAAGATGGGGTGACAATTATCTGAGCCAATTCCAGAATTTTTAAATCGTGTCTGACGTTGACCGGTCACGCTTCACTCGGTAGTGCCATTCACCGGAACGCCCCTCTAAAGTGCAAGCGCACTTTTTTCATAACTTCTTCCGTTGGAACGATCGCAATAAACGGTTAAACGATTTTTCTTGAAGAGAGTGGTCGGGGCGCCGAGATTCGAACTCGGGACCTCCTGCGCCCAAGGCAGGCGCGCTACCAGGCTGCGCTACGCCCCGTAAATTTACTTCAACTGAAGTAACAGCAACAACTTACCATACTTAATGTCTCGGTCTACTCGCGAGTTGCTGCGAGCCACAGCTATGTTGCTGATGCCGACGGTTTGCCTACCTCTTATCCTGGAGTAAAGGTTGAATACAATACACAGACGTTCTTGTTGTTCGGTTAGTATCTCATAGGTAATGCATTGGTGACGCTCACCGGCGGTGATCGAAAACGTGTTCGATCTCGATCGCCTTCATGCCTCCAAGATCAACAACATTGTCGCCGGTCAGGTGCTCACCAAACGCGCCGTAGCGTTCATCGACTTCCGGTGGCTGTGGGGGTAGCGGGAATTGAATATGGATATGGACTTCACCGCTGGGCCAATTCAGCGTGTTGACACGGGCCCAGTAGGCGCTCTTCTCGACCGCTGCGCGCCCCACTGTCATTAGGTTCTCGGCCGGCCATTCTTCGGACGGCATCTTCTCGGCTATCTCATGTGTCACGCGGTAGTTCACGTAGGCACCATCAGGGAGGTCGGTACTGCCTTCGAGCCATAGCACCCGCCATTCGGAGCGATGATTGACGACGAGCTGGACCGCCTCTGTTCCATTAGTTCCGCTATCCATCAGGGTTGAGGTCTGCCAATCAGACGGCGCACACCCAGTGCAGAGCACGCCGACGATCAAAATGGTTATCCCTCGTGCCTGCTCCATGCTGCAGATTATATAGTTCGTGAGGTGAATACCGTAAGCCGTGGAGATGCCATGGTACAGCGCAGACCGATCGTCGGGGTCATGGGTTCACATGCAAAAGCTGATGCCGACCGGGCTTGTCGTGTGGGGGTATGGATAGCCTCACAAGGCTATCACTTGCTGACCGGTGGAGGTGGTGGTGTTATGGAGACGGTCGCACAGGCGTTCGCCACGGTACGCGGGCGATCGGGGCGATCGATCGGCGTGTTACCGTCAATCAGCGGCGATCCGGGTTGTCGGCCGGTTCCGGGTTATCCCAATGCCTGGATCGAGATTCCCATTTTTACCAACCTTTCAGGGCTCGGCGTGCGAGGAGATCAGTCGGATTCTCGTAACCACATCAACATCTTGACATCGACCGTCGTGCTGGTCCTGGCGGGGGGAGAGGGTACGGCCAGCGAAGCGCGTCTAGCGCTGCGATACGGGCGACCCTGTATCGCCTATCTCGACCGGCGCGATGATGTACCTGCCTTGCCGGAAGCGATTGGAGTCGAGCAGAGGTTCGACCGGGTGCAGGCGTTTGTGCGGGCAGCTATTGCAGCATCCAACAGAGTGTAAACGCGACGTAGTGTTACACATGCACTGTTCGTTCTGTGCTGTTGTTTCATCAAGTAACGATGTTTCGCGTACTTATTGGCTGTGAGTGTAATCTCCTTACCTTGAGCAGACCGCCGGTCAGATTGGTGAATCTCAAGGTCCTGTAGCGTGACTGCCAGGGTAGTGTGTGCCGCTTCGGTGTACACGTCGTTGCCAAACAGGAACTTAGCTGCTGTGAGGTGCGCGCCTGCGTGGTGTGGATCGAACCTGGGTATCAGTTGCGGCACGAGAGCATGTCGTCGATCACGAAAGTTTATGCAACGGGCCCGCCAAGGCCGTTGTGAACTTCCGTGTAGCCGAGTTTGAACTTGCTCTGGCACCGGTTTCACTTGATCGTCGCGGTGAAATCGAACTGCCGGTTCCGGTCGATTGTGGCGATGGGGTGTGTCGTCGGTGACTACTGGTCTTCATGGAGTGCAAGTTGCTGCCTGGCCATGGCAAGTTTGACAGCGGTCACGAAAACCGGAATCGCCTGGTCGATCTCCACCAAACTCGGATACGTAGGCGCCAGCCGAATGTTTGAGTCCTCGGGGTCGTGGCCATAAGGAAACGTCGCGCCTGCTGGTGTCAGCTTGACTCCAGCCTCGCCTGTAATCCTAACGATCTCCGTGGCTAGACCTTTTGGCGCGTCGAATGATAAGAAGTAGCCACCGCGCGGTGTCGTCCACGAAACGAGGTCACTGCCTCTAAAGCCATCGGTTAGGTGTTGGTATACTCGCTCGAACTTTGGGCGGATGAGGGCTGCATGCCGTCGCATGTGTGCCCGGATGCCATGAAGATCCTTCAGAAACAGGACGTGTCTAAGTTGGTTGAGCTTGTCGGGCCCAATGGTCTGGACCGCGAGCCGCTTGGTGAAGTGTGACAGATTATCCGGTGACGCTGCCATAAAGGCGATACCGGCACCAGCACGCGTGATCTTTGATGTTGATCCAAACATCACCACGCTGTTCACGGTGTTCTCGCGCCGGCACAGGTCCATCAGGTTCGTGAGAACGGGCGCTTGGTCGTCGAGGTCGTGCACGGCGTACGCGTTGTCCCACATGATGCGAAAGTTAGGGCCAGCAAGGGTGGCCAGTTTTGCGAACCGCTCGACCACGTCTGCTGAATAGACTTGTCCCGTGGGGTTCGAGTGCTTCGGCACACACCAGATACCCTTGATGAGGGGGTCTTCGCTGACAAGATCTTCGACTTGGTCCATATTTGGGCCATCGCTACCCATGCGCACGTTGATCAAGGTGAAGCCAAGATCCTCTGTGATCGTGAAGTGGCGGTCGTAGCCTGGTACTACGCACAGGAACTTGAGCGGCCCTGGCTCAAGCCGCCAAGCCGTCTCTGGACCAAGCGGGCCGTACAGCCACGCGCTGAAAAGGTACTGATACATCAACGTGAGACTGGAGTTCCCGCCCGCGACTATTTCGTCGTTTCTCACTCCGAGGAGAGCGGCACCGAGTTGTCGCGCGTCCCTGATGCCGATGAGGCCGCCATAGTTACGTACGTCAGTGCCATCGTCGAGCACGTAATTCCCGCAGACGATTTGCTCCAATCCGTCTGAGAGTGCGGCCTGTTCTGGGCTTGGCTTACCGCGGGTCAGATCTAGCTGCAGCTTTGCACCGCAGTGCTCCGCGTACTGTATTGCGAGGTCCCTTTCGCGAGCGACAAGGGCGCTCATCCCGAGTTGGCGGTCTAGATGGTCTGGTGTCACGGTGGCCATTATAGTAGGGGAGACAATTTCAAAACGGAGCAACCAGCGGCACGAGTGGGCTCTCTTAGCTGAATCGTTACCATTCTTCGGATGGGGAATATCCCGGCTTGCATTGTTATTTCTCGGTTACAAGAGTTGAGCTTGCTCTTTCGTCTTGTACTGGACCGGACGGGTGGCTCGCTTAACGAATAACCACTGGCTCAACATGGACAGGCCACTAGAGTGCGCTGGCTAGGTTGGTGGCTACACAGCAGAGCCTCTTTCTTCAAACCGCACCCTAAAAAGAGGGCGACGCGTAAGCAACTAGGCGTACTGTATCCGACAGGTCATCGTTGCGGTGACGCGTGCGTCGTTCTCTACGATTATGTGGGTGCTGGCTACTAATCACTTGTGCCGGGTGGGAGTTACGGTTGAATGACTGGACATTCCATGCAACCACTATCTCCGGATGTTAATTTTTGTCATAGCCCAACGATATGCCACCTCCGGTACGGTGCTGTCGAAGTGTGAAGGTGTACCGCACCGGCATTCTCCGTTACAACAGTGCCTTTGCTTAAAAGCAAGAAGCCTGCACGTGTTACACGACTTCGAGGTTCTTGTGTGGTGGTGAGGTCAGCCACGTAGCGACGATACCGGCGACTAGCGACACTGCAAATGAGGGGGCCAGTTCCTCGGCGCGGGCCAGCAACGGGCCCCACTTAGGAAGCAATGGTAGTGCAAACTTGAAGAGTGGGATAGCGGCGCTCCCGGCGATCATTGAAGCGAGCGCACCGTAGGCGTTATAGCGAGGCCAGGCAAGCGAGAGGATCATCATCGGGCAGAACGTGGCGGCGATGCCGGACCAACCAAAGATGGCGTACCAGAAAATCGTTCGCTCCGGAGCGAACACCGAGACGGCAAGTGCGATCAGCAGTGCCAGTATGCCGAGACCGAGCGTGACCTTGCGCGATAGCCATGTCAGTCGAGAATCTGAAATCTCTGTGGCAAAGGTCTTTTCGTAGACGTCATGCGTCACGGTGCTCGACGCTACCACGAGCAACGAATCGATAGTCGACATAGTTGCCGCAAGGACTGCTGCGATGTAGATACCGACGATCACCGCCGGGAACAGGTGCGTCGTTAGTACCGGCAGGACGAGTTCACCGTCGACCCCGAGCGTCGAGGTGAAGTCGCCGCTCGTCCCGACGAGTAACACCCGACCAAGGAGGCCGGCTAGAACCGCGCCGCCATCTGTTAGCACTGTGAAGGCGATCGCCACCCAACGTCCGACAAGAATTTCCCGGTCGCTTCGCAACGAGATAAACCGAACGAAGACCTGAGGGGAGCCGAGGAACCCGAGACCGATGGCCGCGTAGCTGACTAGTGTCAACAGATTGGTTACGGATGGCCCTCCTGGGCCCCAGACGTTGAGCAGCGCTGGATCGAGGGTGCCAAGCGCCATGCCGGTCATAGCGACTCCCCCGAGTGCTGTTATGGCTGCCAGCGGAAGTACGATTAGCCCGGCGAGCATCAGGAGGCCTTGCACGAGATCAGACCAAGCAACCGCTAAATAGCCGCCAAAGAGTGTGTATGTCACGACGATGCCAAAACCGACCAACACACCGCTGTAGTAGTTCCACTCTAGAAAGCTGTTGAAGACCTTCCCGGTCGCGTCTATTTGAGCGCTGACATAGATCGTCACAAAGCCGGCGAGTGCGATGGCGGCCACCCACCTGAGGATCCGCGCCCATCGTTCGGCATCAGGCCCAACGGCAAAACGGCTGACCAGATAGTCTGGGATCGTGATTGCATCGCACCTGTCGGTGGCACGCTTGAAGGGACGCGCCAAAAGGAACCAGCTGCCAGCGACACCGAGCAATTCGCCAACGACCACCCACATTGCGGACAAACCCACGAGCGCCCCGAGACCGGTCAGTCCAAGGTAGAGCCAGGCTGACTCGCCTGTCGCCCGCGCCGAGAACGCCACCACCCAGTACCCGAGTCGCTTGCCACCAACGTAGTAGTCGCTCAGCGAATGGACACGCCGTGCGGCGACGACGCCAATTAGTAGAAGGACACCAAAGTAGACGGTGAGGATGAAGTAAAGCATCGAGCTCAGAGGAAAGCGTCTAGGGATTTGGGACTGGAAACCAGTGTAGCCGAGGCTAGAAGAGGTGGCGAGACGATACTGGCGTGTAGCACGGTCGGACGGCGCAACGCGACTCGTTGGGTGAAATCGGTCTGTTCGGTTGTCACTCCGTAGTTCGTTGTTTCCCGAGTGCTGCAGAGGGAGTCATCGGAGGACGGCACCAATCGACTCGGTGAGGATCTCGACCGAGCGGTCGAGTTGCTCGTTAGTGACAACAACGGCCGGTGCGAGGAGATAGATGTCATCTCTGACACGACTGAACAGGCCGCGTTCAATTGCTTCGTGATTGACTTTGACGCCGACCTTCCGGTCGGCCGGGAAGGTTGCCTTCGTCGGCTTGTCGGCGACGAGTTCAACGGCACACATGAGACCCTTGCCCCGGATGTTGCCGACGTGTGGGTGGTCGGCTAGTGCTGATGTGAGAGCGTCGAGCAGGTACTGCCCCTTTGAGGCCGCTTGTTCGGGGAAGCACTCGTCTTCGATGATTTGCAACGTCCTGAGCGCGACGGCGCAGCCGACGGGGTGCGCGCTGTAGGTGTACGCATGCATCCAGGGACGGCCGTCTTCACGCAGGGTGCGCGCGATGGCGTCGTTGATTCCGATGCCGCCGAACGGAAAGTAACCGGAGGTCACCGCCTTCGCGAACTGCATGATGTCTGGTTCGATTCCCCAGTGGTCCAGCGCGAAAAGCTTCCCGGTACGCCCGAAGCCGGTGATTACCTCATCGGCGACGAGTAGGACCTCGTACTGGTCGCAGATCTCTCTGATGCGCGGGAAATAATCAGCCTGTGGCACGATGACGCCGCCGGCTCCCTGCACCGGCTCGGCGATGAACATGGCGATCGTTTCGGCACCCTCGCGCCGGATCGCCCGTTCGAGTTCGTTAGCTGCAGCGACCCCCTCACTGAAACCTGCGGGGGCGTCATAGCGATACGGATATGGTGACGGGATGTGGAGGAAGCCAGGCATGCGAGGCTCGAAGAGCGGCCAGTAAGGACTCATCCCGGTCGCGCTCATGGCAGCCATTGTTACCCCGTGGTAGCTATCGATGCGCGAGATCACCTTGGTCTTGGTAGGACGGCCGCGCAGTTTCCAGTAAGCGCGAGCCATCTTGATGCTACTCTCAGTTGCCTCACCGCCACCGCTCGTGAAGAAGAAGTGGTTGATTGAGGGGTAACAGATGGCTGCCAATCGTTCAGCCAGTTCGATGGACCATCGGTTCGAACTCCCGGAGTATCCTGAGACATAGGCAAGTGTTGCCGCCTGGTCGTGCATCGTTTCGGCAAGTTCCCGGCGGCCGTGGCCAGCAGTCACGTTCCACAAGCCAGAGAGGCCGTCGATGAACTCGCGGCCGTCAGCGTCGGTCACGAGGGCACCGTCGCCTTTGACCCAGACGTGACCGCGCTCGTGGAGCTTGCGATCGTGCAGTGGGTGTATGAGATGAGCGTCATCACGCGCCAGCAAGTTTGTGTTGGTGGTGGCTACGTTGATCATGATCCGTACCCCTTTTGGTGGCCGGTCTCAACAACCGCGTGAACCGGCAGCATAGCACCTGACCGTGATATTCTACGTGGCGCCATGCGGCGGCTTTCCGGTGCGCGGCTCATTGTGACAAGTGCCCTTACGGCATTCGTTGTAGTTGACGCGTCACCATCCCTTCGAGCTGTTGGTGCGACCGTTGAGCGCTCGACACCCCAGGTTCTTGGGCGCATTCTTCCGTTTATATGAGTCCAGTGTTGGCATGCGGCTATACGGCCCGTGCACCAAGGAGGAAGTGTTATGAAGTGTTTCAGTATGCTCCTGACCGGAGCCCTCGTGTTGGCGGTTTCGACAGTGGCGGTCGCGCAAGGCGTCACAAAATACGTCCGCTATGAGTACAACGGTACCGTGTCGTACGGCATTCTCGAAGGAGAGACCATTTACCAATTACGCGGTAACATTTTCGAGTCACCGTCGCGAACTGGTAATGCCGTTCAGATGAGCGATGTCCGTCTACTCACCCCGACCGCACCGAAAAAGGTGGTGGCTGCAGGGTTTAATTACCGGAGCCACATTGGTGAGCAAAACCCGGCTGAGTATCCTGGTTTGTTCGACAAGCACGCTACGTCACTCATCCCTCATGAGGCTGAGATCACCTACTACGAGGATGCCAGCAACCTTCACTACGAAGGTGAGATGGTGCTTATCATCGGTAAGACCGCGAAGAACGTCTCGGTGTCGAACGCGCCAGATTACATTTTCGCGGTGGCTCCTGGGAACGACGTCAGCGAGCGGGTGTGGCAGGGCGCCGACCTGCAATGGTTTAGGGCGAAAGGCGCTGACACGTTCGGTCCGGTCGGTCCGGTCATGGCCCGGGGTGTGAATTACAATGACATTCTTCTTGAGACCCGTCTTAACGGTGAGGTGAAACAATCGCAGCGGACAAAAGATTTAATCTTCGACTCGTCGGTGCTGGTTAGCTACGTGAGCCGCTACGTGACGCTGGAGCCGGGCGATATGATATTCACCGGCACGCCGGGTTCGACGAGCGCAATGAAGCCGGGTGATACCGTCGAAGTTGAGCTTGAGGGCGTTGGGATCCTGCGCAACACGATTAGCCCGAAGGGCAGGCGCAGCACTAATGATCAGTAATAGACGGGTTACGCAGTGCGACGAAATCATCCCGGTCACCGAAGGCGTGCGCAGTGAAGTAGCAAAAACTTACGGTGCGACTTGTTGCGACGAGTCTCGGAGTGACATTTACGGCCAGACATTCCGAGAAGTTGGTCCTGGTTTTTTGGGTCTAGTAAGACAGGTAGAGCTGCGGCGACAGTTTTAATGGTTTCTGTAAATATTCCGTTGATAAAACGGATGTGGAGGCAACCACTGAACAATAGACTTGCTTTCAAGTCTCGAGATTAGGGGAGTGTCGGGCACTGTGTGCTCTTTTTATTCTCGAGAAGTTATCGGTGCTTGGACCGTTGCGTGGGGAAGTCTTGACACGTATCCTTCCAGATGGGCTGAGATCAGAGGCCAAAGACTAAAGAATAGAACCAGAGGCCGATGTCACTGAAACACAGATTCGTCCTTGCTGTGGCCATCACGCTCGTGCTGTCGGTGCCCGTTGGCGCTCACCCAATGGAAGGACAGAACGCTGCGTTTGTCCAAGGCGTTGACGGACCAGCCCCCGGCCCGTTCATGTATCTCGGAGCGAAGCATATGGTGACAGGTTATGACCACCTATTGTTTCTGGTGGGGGTGATCTTCTTCTTGTATCGCCTGAAGGACGTCGTCCTGTACGTCAGCCTCTTTACCCTCGGCCACAGCATTACCTTGCTCGCCGGTGTCCTCGGTGGTTTTCAGGTGAACGCGTACATGATCGATGCCATCATTGGACTTTCGGTCGTCTATAAGGCGTTCGAGAATATCGGTGGATTCGAACACCTACTCAAGGTACGTCCGAACACCAAGATAGCCGTATTGGTGTTTGGATTGTTTCATGGCTTGGGATTGGCGACCAAGCTACAGGAGTTCACGGTGACGAGAAATGGGCTGGTTGCCAACATCCTGAGCTTCAACGCCGGTGTGGAAATCGGACAGATTCTCGCCCTGACGGTGGTGTTGATAGCGTTCGTCTACTGGCGCACGCATCGGAGTTTTCTCGAGCACGCGTTCGTTACCAACACCGCCCTGATGATTGGGGGGTTTCTCCTTACGGCGCATCAGATATACGGCTACGTTATCTATTCCTGACGGCGCCGGTGTTGCGAATGTCACAAACGAACAAAGCCGTATCTCCCCGTAGAATCGCCCTGGCCGCGGTGGCCGCCTTCTTGACGGCCCTGTTGCTTTTTGTGACGGCCGTTGTGCCCGCGGAGTACGGCATAGATCCGCTTGGCACCGGACAGCTGCTTGGATTGTTGGCGTTAGCCCAGGTCCCGGCGATAACCACTGAGTCGAGCGAGTACCGGCTCGATGCTGCTGAGCTCGAGCTGGCACCGTCCGAATGGGTGGAATACACCTACCGGCTTGAGCAGGGTGGCAGCATGCTCTACTCGTGGCAGGCGACCGGTCCGCTGCGCTACAACTTCCACAGCGCCCCGGATGGCGCACCACCCGGCTACGCGGAGAGCTTCGATGCCAAGGAGAGCGACCATGCTCACGGGAGCTACATGGCACCGTTTATCGGTGTCCATGGGTGGTATTGGGAGAATCATAGCACTGACTACGTGACGATCACGCTCAGTACGGCTGGCTTCTACAGCGATGCGCATGAAGCACGTGATCGCGTTGATGGATTTCACAGACTAACTGACCTTCGCGGAAACAAGATCGACCATGTGAGGTGAAGACGATGCAGGCAGGATGGTGTGATGTTGGCGGGCGTCTGTTACTTGTGGCTGTGTTCGTCAGCACATCGGTTCCTTTGCTCGCGCAGAATGGAACCGACAATGGCGAGTGGCGTAGTTATGGTGGTGACATTGCCAATACGCGATACTCACCGCTCGATCAGATTAATGCAGATAACTTCAGTAATTTGGAAGTTGCGTGGCGTGTCAAAACGGATAACTTCGGGCCGAACCCCGAGTACAACTTTGAATCGACGCCGCTGATGGTTGATGGAATCATCTATTCGACGGCTGGGTCACGTCGTGCGGTGATTGCCATCGATGCGGGTACCGGCGAGTTACTTTGGATGCATCGTTTGGAAGAGGGAGAGCGTGGTGCCGCGACTCCACGGCGACTCTCTGGTCGTGGACTTGCGTATCGCGACAACGGGGCGAGCGGAGAGATCGTGTACGTCACACTCGGGTATCGGCTTGTCGTTCTCGACGCAGTTACTGGGCGCCGCGTGTCTAGCTTCGGCACCGACGGCGTCGTCGATCTGATGCAAAACATGGATCAGGAGATCGACCCGTTGGCTGGTGAGATTGGATTGCATGCCGCACCGCTCGTGGTTGGAGACACCATCGTGGTCGGCGCAGCGCATGTACCCGGAAGCGCGCCGCGGTCGATGCGCAATACCAAGGGTTACGTGCGCGGTTTCGATGCTGATTCAGGTGACCGTAAGTGGATCTTCCACACCATTCCTGGAGCTGACGAGTTTGGTAACGATAGCTGGCTCAATGAGTCATGGCGCTACACAGGCAACACCGGCGTCTGGGGTCAGATCAGCGCGGATCTCGAGGCCGGTATCGTCTATCTACCGACCGAGATGCCGACCAACGACTATTACGGAGGCCATCGCCACGGTGACAATCTGTTTTCGGATAGCATCATCGCGGTTGACATCGACACTGGTGAGCGTTTGTGGCACTACCAGGTCATTCATCACGATGTTTGGGACTGGGACTTTCCGTGCGCACCGATGCTTGCCGATGTGGTGATTGATGGTGTCGAGCGTAAGATCGTGGCACAGCCGAGCAAGCAGGCCTGGCTTTATGTCCTCGATCGGATCACCGGCGAGCCGATCTGGCCGATTGAGGAACGACCCGTTGAGGCGTCGGATGTGCCGGGGGAGCTTCTATCCGAGACGCAGCCGTTTCCGACCAAACCGCCAGCCTACGACCGGCAGGGGGTCAGTCTGGATGATCTGGTTGACTTCACACCGGAGATCCGCAGGCGGGCTGAAGAAATCGCTGCGCGACATCTCATCGGCCCTATTTTTACGCCGGTTACGGTGTCTGATCCGAACGGCGTCATCGGGACGCTGATGCTCCCGTCGGCGGGCGGGGGCACGAATTGGCCGGGCGGCTCGCTCGACCCGGAGACAAGTATTGCTTATCTGTACTCATTCACGAATGTGACGGCGCTAGGGTTAATCAACGATCCCGAGCGGTCTGATATGGATTTCATTCGGGGACGTGCTCGGGGAATCCCGGCAGTTGACGCTGCACTTAACATAGACGGGATCCCACTTATCAAGCCACCGTGGGGACGGATTACCGCCATTGACCTCAAACAAGGTCAAATTTTATGGCAGGTACCTCATGGCGAGACGCCTGATAACATCCGTAATCACACGCTGTTGCAGGGCATTGACATTCCGCGCACCGGTCGCTCTGGACGCGTGGGTACTCTAATCACTAAGACACTGGTAATTGCGGGCGAGAGTGGCGGCACGATTACGCTCCCGTCGGGTGAGGAAGGTGCGTACCTGCGTGCCTACGACAAGATGACTGGCGCCGACGTCGCCCAGGTCGTGATGCCGACCCAGGCGTCTGGATCACCGATGACGTACATGCACGAGGGACAGCAGTACATCGTGTTGGCGATTAGCGGTGGCGGATTTCCTGGTGAATTGATCGCCTATCGTCTGCCCGAGCGCTGATATCGGGTGCCGGCCAGTTTCTTGTCGCCCGTGTGTTCGGTACGACTGTAGACCGATGATCGCTCCAATTCGGTTTGTTGTTCTTACGGCTGTGCTACTGCCTGCACTTCAAACCGACGCGCCTCAGTTTGTTATGTGGAGCGCGTCTGAGCTGGCAGAGCTGAACGCGACTCTCTCCACACAGATGCGCCTGGACCACTCCGGCCGTGAGACGCTTGCAGAGTACGGCAACCCTAGTGGCGCACACCGGTTTCGCCTCATTCGGCGTGATGCGGACGGTGTTCCCGAGCAGCATGCACGCATCGAGGACGTCGTACTCATACAGAGCGGTGAAGGGTTATTGGTTGTGGGCGGCGAACTAGTTGACCGCACTGGGAGCAACGGCGAGTACACAGGCACCGGTATCGCCAGCGGTGTGCGGTATCCCGTGGGTGCTGGCGATGTCGTCCACATCCCGGCGAACGCTCCTCATCTCTACTTGATCCCGGAAGGCGGACACCTGACGTATGTGCTCGTCCGGGTACCGGTGTTAGTTGATCCAGTGGTTCCTGACGACGCGCCTGTCCTTGACTTTAACCCTCCAGGATTCGCGATCTGGAGTGAAGCGGACCTCCAGGGACGGCACGAGTTGCTGTCTGTCCGAGTCCGGTCAGATCGCTCAGCGCGTGAAACGCTTGCTGACTACGGGAGTCCGACTCGCTCGCACCGCTTCCGGTACATCCACCGAGATGGTGACGGCGTCCCAGAGATTCACGACGACATCATTGACGTCGTTTTCGTGAAGAGCGGTGCAGGAACGTTGCTAGTCGGCGGAAGGATGCTCGACCGCAGAGGTAGCCTCGGTACTGGCATCGCCGGAGGTGCGAGGCATCCTGTTGCTGCCGGTGATGTGCTTCACATCCCGGCCAAGACGCCGCACGGCTATCTGGTGCCTGACGGGGGACACGTTACCTATGTGCTGGTGAGGATTCCAGCGTTTGTCGACTAGGCTCTTCGGTTACGCGCCCGGCACGACCTGCGGCAGGATATAAAGACGAGTTCCAACACTGGCGTCATCCATACATAGTTCATCAAGAAGGAGACCGTCAGCGCCGAAGAGATCGTACCGGGACTCAGGAAGGTCACATCCAAACCTGTTCATCATCCAGATCTTTATCAGGAGTGCACGTAGCTGTGACACGGATTATGACCCTCTCCGTTACCTCTAAGGTTTGGGAGTGTGTCTCATAACCAATCTTCCGTACGTTGAGATCGTATCTTCCGGTTGGCACCTCAAGACTGGTCTGACCACACTCGTTGGTTGACGCTCGATATATACCCAATCGGATCTGTGCATTTTTGAGAGGCACATCCGTGTCGCGTTCAATGACCGTTACTGTGACGCCGTGTTCGGGTGGTCTGACGGTGCGAAAGCTGAACGTGGCGGACGCATCTTTGTGCGGTATCTTGGACTCAGTGGCCGCAAACGTGACGAACCAGGAGTGCATCCCCTCGGCGGGCAGGCCGCCCAGATTCACTTCTACTTCGTACAGAGCGCTTGTTCCAGGCCATGGTGTCTCACCAAGTCTTCCCTCACCGACTGTTCCACCGGCCTCGTTACGTACCACGATTAACTGTCCCGTCAAGTCGCAGGCGGCCGAACACTTTACTCCTACCTTTACCGAGAATGCTTTATTTATTATGACCGGTGACGGAATATCCCATACGGCAATGCTCGTCTGATGTGGGGTGGTCGTGGAACGGCTAATCGTCATAGCAAAGTCGGTAGTCGCTTGTTAGGCGGTTTCACCGTTCAGTGCAGCATCCCTTCCTGCGATGCGGCCAAAGACCAGGCATCGACCCAAACCATGTTGAGCGAACCCACCTTGCGACTCACCGGCACAGTAGAGTCCCGGGATGACCTGGCCACGAATGTCGATGACCTGGGCCTTTACGTTCGTTCTAAGACCCGTTAGCGAATCGTGAAGGATTGGGGTAGACCAGGCTGCGTAGAAGGGGGGCTTCTGAATCTTGTACAAGGGAGTCGGCTTCTGAAAGTCGGAGTCTGTCCCCATGTCGACGAAGGAGTTGTACCTGGCTACTGTCGCTTGAAGTATGTCAGATGGCATGGGTCGTGGCTGATGTGGGTTTACGATTTTTCCGGCCAATTCAGCGATGGTGTCGGCGGTGAAGAAATAGCCGTCTGGATCGACGTTTGGTGGGTGCGGATCCCACTCCTCCCGTGCGACGGCATCTCGGTCGAAGATGGCCCAGATTGGTCCACCGCCGTTCAATTTAGAGGAATCCCCGTTGTACGCCATGGCTGCCGCAAAGAAGTCATATCTTGAATCTACCTCGTTCCAGAATCGTCGACCGATTTGGTTTACTAAGATTAGGTTCTGCCAATCGACGACGCTCAGGCCTGAAGCACGTGCGCGCTCGAAGACACGTCTACCTAGGGCAGAACCGCTGAGGTACTGCTCTCCCCAAATCAAACTGTTGTACCCCCATCGACACCCGATATGGCGAGTCTTTGATATCGCGATTCCTGCTTCGGACGTTTGATTGGCCGTGCACCAGAGTGCGGCGCCAACGGCGATGGCAGAGATCTCACCATCGCCACTTTGCCTGGACCAGGGTTCACCAGCTACCTGGTACTCTTCAGTCAACCTTGGGTCAAACGTTCGGCGGAAGTTCACGTTACTCGAACTGCCGCCCGTGGCGACCAAGAGACCCTTTTTAGCCGCGATGTTCACCGCACGGCCCTCGTGTGTTGCCGTGATGCCCAGTACTCTTCCAGCGGATGGGCTCTCTCGGATGATACTTGTCATCTTGTGCCGTAGAAGAACCTGTGCGCCCTTCGCCTTCGCACTAGCTTCTAATCCTCGGACCAGACCAGATCCAACCCGGGTCGGATAGTCTGTGACACGTTCACTGGCAACGGGCCATTGGATAGTTCTCTGTTGTCGGCGAACCCTCGATGCCCCTCCTGGACCTGTCAGGTGATCCTGGAATCGAACGCCGTTCTCTATCAGAAATTCGTAGGTTGCCGCGTTCTCATCTGCAAACGCGCGTACAAGGTCCCTATCGCTGTACCGGCTCTGACCGTGGTCGTGGCGTACCCAGTCCAAGAACACTTCGTCCGCCGAATCATCCACTCCGTGCTTCCGTTGGTTGCTCGTTCCGCCGCCAAGATGGACTTGTCCTCCTGAGCACATTCCGTGTCCACCGATGTCGGTATTTTCTTCGACCATGATCACTGATGCTCCATGATCAAGTGCCGAAACGGCTGCTGCGAGTCCTGCGGTCCCTGCTCCGATCGTGACGAAATCAGCGGATACGTCCCAAAAATTTTGCGCCTCGACATTCCGTGTGGCGAGCCCAGCCAGACCTGTTGCACCGACCCCTACGGTCGCACTTTTTCTTAGGAAATCTCTCCTACTAACGCTCGCGTCCTTAATTTTTCGTTTGCTCATCTGTCGTCCTCCCGGCACCCTTCGCACTCTATCGAGATGGGGAGGCGCAATGCAAGACCTATAGCTTGACGGTGCGAGCCAGCGCGCCTACACTTCCGGGAAGGGCACGACGTGCCAGTCGTTATCCTAGATTTCCCTTCAAATTAGGGAAGTATCTATCCGTAGACAACGTCCCGCTCGGTTGGGTGGGAGGGCACGATGTTGAGACTGTCACGAGCAGTTCCTTGTGGGTGCGTCGTCGTCTTGGCTGCGGTAACCTACTTGCCGGGTTCCGGACTGTACGCGGGAGCGTCACCGCCACCCCGCACAAGCACCACAAGCGTTCAGACGACCTCTACAGCTGACTCCGCAGAAACGCTGAGCCCTAGGGCCCTTGTCAATCAGTACTGTGTGACCTGTCACAATGAGCGATTGAAAACGGCTGGCCTCTCGCTCGAAACTGCCGACCTTGGCCATGTCGGTACCAACGGAGCCATATGGGAAAAAGTGGTTCAGAAGGTAAGGAGCGGCACGATGCCACCCGCTGGGCGACGCCGTCCTGATGAACTAACGCTGGAAGCGTTCGTGGCATGGTTGGAGACGGAGCTTGATGAATACGCTGCCTCTTATCCGAATCCTGGTCGACCTGCTGATCATCGTCTAAACCAGTTCGAGTACGGCAATGTGATTCGTGACCTGCTCGCGTTAGAGATCGACGCCGAATCGTTACTACCGGCTGACGAGTCAGACCATGGCTTCGACAACATCGCAGAAGTTCTTTCGATGTCCCCGACGCTGCTGGGTCGGTATATGGTTGCGGCCCGGAAGATTAGCCGGATCGCCGTCGGCGACCTGACGATGGGGCCGTCTATCGAGACGTTCCGCGTCTCGCGTGGTCTCAGGCAAAACGAGCGTATGAATGAGAACCTACCGCATGGAACGCGCGGTGGCACGGTCGTGCGTCACTATTTTCCTCTTGACGGCGAGTACGTCGTAAAAATTCGCTTGGCACGCAATTTCACTAATTCGCAGATTCGTGCGATTAGCACCCGAGACGAGATTGACGTGCTCTTAGACGGGGAACAAGTCACGAAGTTCAGTATCGGTGGCGAGTGTGAAACGGCAGAAGACGCAACTGGATCCGATGGCACATTGGACCCTAGGTGCATCCCTAACCCGAGTGACAGTTACCGGTCGACGTCTTATCAACTTACGGCCGATGAGGTGCTTCAGGTCCGTTTCCTAGCAACGGCAGGGATGCACACCCTCGGTGTGGCGTTTGTCAAGAAGGGTGCCTTAACGGAGGGCCCCGGCCCAGCGTTACTGCCGCCACGGCACACGAGTTCAACCTATACGGCTCCGGAAATGGATGTGGAATATGTCCGGCTTGAGGGTCCGTATAACGTTACGGGATTAGGGGATACGCCAAGCCGGCGTCGAATTTTTGTCTGTCGCCCAACTCGCACTATCGACGAGGAACCGTGCGCGAAGGAGATTCTAGCGACGCTCGCACGTAGAGCCTACCGGCGACCGGTTACGGACGCGGACGTTGAGACGCTTCTTCACTTCTACCGGCAGGGTCGAAGCGAAGGCAGCTTCGAGAGAGGCATTCAAGAGGCACTGACAAGACTTTTGGTCTCCCCACAGTTTTTGTTTCGTATCGAATCTGATCCCGAGAACGTTCAGGCAAATGCCATCTATCGCATCAGCGATCTTGAGTTGGCCTCTCGTTTGTCATTTTTCTTGTGGAGTAGCATTCCGGATGATCAACTGCTCGATGTTGCGGCGCGTGGGACCCTGGGAGACCCGGGTGTCTTGGGCGGGCAGGTTCGGCGTATGCTTGCCGATCCACGAGCGTCAGCATTGACGAAGAATTTTGGCGGGCAGTGGCTTTTTATTAGAAATTTGAAGGCCGTGGACCCGGATGCGAGCGCCTATCCCGAATTTGACGATAACCTTCGGGAGGCCTTCCGGCGTGAGACGGAGTTATTTCTCGAGAGCCAAATGCGTGATGACCGACCGCTGGATGAACTACTAACGGCAAATTATACGTTTTTGAACGAGCGATTGGCTCGCTTCTATGGAGTTCGGAATGTCTATGGGGCGCATTTTAGACGGGTCCCAATGAGTGATTCTAGGCGAGCGGGGTTACTAGGTCACGGGAGCGTCCTCACGGTTACTTCTTACGCGACCCGGACTTCGCCGGTAGTCCGCGGTAAGTACCTGTTGGACAATATTCTTGGCGCGCCACCCCCACCCCCACCCCCAAACGTCGAGGCCCTGCCGGAGGTCGGTGCTGATGGCGAGCCGGCTTCTATACGTGATCGGATGCAACAGCACCGTGCAAACCCAGTGTGTGCGTCTTGTCATGCACGGATGGACCCTCTGGGTTTTGCGCTGGAGAACTTTGACGGGATTGGGCAGTGGCGAGCGACGGATGGGGTGTCGGCGATTGACGCGTCAGGCTCGCTTCCCGATGGGACTATGTTCAAGGGGCCCGAAGATTTCCGCCAGGTATTGGTGACACGTCGTGAGGACTTCGTTCGCACATTCACGGAAAAGCTATTAATGTACTCTCTCGGTCGTGCGATCCAGCACTACGATATACCATCGATCCGTGCGATCACCCGTGAGGCGGCTCCTGCCAACTACAGCTGGTCGTCGTTGATTATGGGTATCGTCAAGAGTCAGCCATTTCAAATGAGGAAAACATAATAAGGTTACGATGCTCACACGACGTAGCCACGCCACTCCTTTGATCGACATCCCTAGATGAGGAGTCTCTAATGGTGATTACGAAGAAATACCTCGCTCGCAGAACGGTCCTTCGAGGCCTCGGTGCAACCATCGCTCTGCCGTTTCTTGATGGTATGGTCCCGGCCTTTGCAGCTATTCGGAACAGCGCGGCAAGATCCGTGAAGCGTCTCGGCGCAGTGTATGTGCCAAACGGAATGAGCATGCCCTACTGGTTACCGCCGGTGGAGGGCAAATTGGAGCTTACGCCGATTCTGCAACCCCTGGCGCCGGTGCAGGACCGTTTGCTCGTGCTCAGTGGTATGGCGAATCAAGAGGCCAAGCAATGGTTGAATGAAGGGGATGGGGACCATTCGCGTTGTCAGGCAGCGTATCTGACTGGTGCCCACGCCATGAAGGCTTCAGGGACGACAAATAGCACTCTTGAAGTTGGCATTTCGATGGACCAGATTGCTGCACGGGAACTCAGAGAAGACACACAAATAGGGTCGCTAGAACTGTCTCTTGAGTCCAACGAGTTAACGGGGCAGTGTGAAGACGGCTACGGCTGTGCCTATAGCTCCACGATTGCTTGGCGTGACGCCAATACCCCGTTGCCGATGCAGACTAACCCGCGCGCAGTCTTCGAACACCTGTTCGGAGCCGTTGGTACCACGAATCGTGAGGCACGGTTCCGTGCTCTCAAGATGGATAAGAGCATCCTTGATTCGGTGAACGCCGAACTTACAGATCTTCAGCGTCGACTTGGCAGGGGTGACCGTTCCAAACTCGCGGGGTATCTCGAGTCGGTTCGTGATATCGAGAGGCGGATCCAGATCGCCGAATCACAGAGCGACCAGGGGCTTCCAGAGGTGGAACAGCCGGCTGGCATCCCCGTAAGCTTCGAAGAATACGGGAACATCATGTTCGATTTGATGTTAGTGGCGTACCAGGCCGACCTGACCCGCGTCGGTACGTTCCTGATTGGTCGGGAGAAGAGTGTGCGAACCTATCCTGAGGTTGGTGTTCCCTCTCCCCATCACCCGACTTCTCACCACCGGCAGCGCCCTGAGCAACTGGAACGGTTGTCGAAAATCAATACATTCCACATGAAGATGTTCGGACGCTTCCTTGAGAAGTTACGTTCCACCTCAGACGGAGAGGGTTCTTTGCTGGACAATTCGATTTTGATCTACGGTGCTGGCATGGGCAACAGCAATGCACATGACCCGTTGGATCTGCCGATCATCCTAGCGGGAGGTGGGGCGGGCACGGTCAAAGGTGGGAGGCATGTTCGACTACCGGAGGGAACACCGTTAGCGAACATGCACCTGACAATTCTTGAAAAAATGGGAATTTCGGCTGAAAGCCTCGGCGACGGGACAGGTAATTTGCCGGTTCTGTCTAGTGTGTAAACGGACGTCAGAACATGCAACGTTGCGTCGCGGCTTGTTTTGGGGCGGTGCTAATGCAAAGGACGTGCAGAATGTTCATTAATTTCCGGCGGGTGGTGGGCGCGGCTATCCTTCTGCTGTCGGTCGCGACCGTCGCGGGTGCCGGTGCCGATCTTCGGTTAGCTGAGGCTGCCAAGAATCAGAGCACTGAGGCTGTGCGGACATTGCTGGCCGAAGGCGCACCGGTCAATGAGGGCGACCCTGGCGGGTTCACGGCACTGCACTGGGCGGTTCAGTGGGATCATTTGGAGATAGCCGACCTGCTGATTGGTGCGGGTGCAAATGCGAATGCAGCAAGCCGCTACGAAGTGACGCCCCTTGCGCTGGCCTGCACTAACGCCAGCGTCGGGATGGTCAAGAGGTTACTGGCGGCAGGGGCGAATCCGAATGTCGTTCAGTCGACTGGAGAGACGGCAGTCATGACGTGCGCGCGTGGGGGTGTGTGGGATGCAGTTAAGCCACTCGTTGACCGCAATGTGGACCTGAACGCCAAGGAAGACTCCCTGGGTCAGACCGCTTTGATGTGGGCTGCATGGGAAGGCCACACTCAGGTCGTGCGTGGACTGATCGAGCACGGCGCCGACGTCCATGCGCGGACGGGGACGGGTTACACGGCGTTGTTGCTTGCGGCTCGTGAGGGCTACAAGGAAATAACGGAATCACTTCTGGATGCAGGTGCGAATGTCAATGACGCTTCGGAGGATGGCACCACCGCGTTGGTAGTTGCCATTATTCGAAGGCAGACTTCATACGCAGAATTTCTACTGAGCCAAGGAGCAGACCCAAACCTAGGACCTGGATTTACCCCATTACACTGGGCAGCGGGCAAGTGGGACACGGAGTTGAACGACCTTTCGAACGGGGTTGCTGAGGGCAACCAGTGGAGTGCATTCGCTGGATTGAAGGATTCAGACAGGCTGCGAATCGTGAAATTGCTACTTGTTCACGGTGCGGATCCGAACACTCGGACTGAACGGACTCCTGGATTTGGTATCAAGGTGAAAGGACACTTAGGGAACATAGCAGGCGCGACTGCATTTCTGATCGCGGCAAGAGCAAATGACGTCGACGTCATGCGTGAGTTGCTCGCTCACGGTGCTGACCCGATGCTTCCTAACCGTGCCGGAACGACACCACTCATGATGGCAGCGGGTGTCGGCCACGAGCCAGGTATCACCCGATCGACGGAAGCCGATGCACTAGAAGCGGTCTACCTCTGTGTAGAACTTGGTGCTGATGTTAATGCGGTCAACGAGAGAGGCGACACAGCTCTGCATGGTGCTGCTTGGAGGGAGAGAGCGGATTCGATCGTTCAGTTTCTGGTAGACCGCGGCGCTGAGCTAGATGTGAAGAACAACAGAGAATGGACGCCGTTGGTCATTGCCGAGGGTATCCATACAGGTGGAAATTTTATTAAATCAGACACGACGGCAGTGCTACTTCGGCGGTTAGGCGCCGCTCCGAGTCCGCCGGATATTTTACGGGAACCGGGCGCGCGGTAGGTTTTGAACTGGCATAATCCGTCCTGGCTTACGCTTCCGTTACCGGCCCGTACGGCCAAAGCCTTTTGCGAACAGAAGTGAATCCATAGACCGGCTGAAATTATCGTTCGACTATGGTGTTCATGGCGGTGCTCATGAATCCATAAACGGGCATCCATGGTGCTCTGTCTGATACGGAGCGGTCTCGTTTGTCATTACGACGAGACACGGAGGTAACGAGGCCGGCCGCATTAGTGTCGAACGCCAGCGTAATCGAGAACGTGATCACTAGGGACGGTACACTCTGCGCGTTTACGGACATGGAGAGGCTAACGGATATGAGATACGCACTGAATGTGGTTGCGGTGATGACCATTCTCCTCTGCACAGCAGGACAGGTATCTGCCCAGTCCGGAGCTAAGGGTGGGGAGTGGCCGACCTACGGGGGGGATCTCGGGCACACGCGTTACTCGCCGCTCGACCAAATTACTGCGGAGAACTTCAGTGAGTTGGAGATCGGGTGGCGTTTCAAGACCGACAACTTGGGGCCGCGTCCAGAGTTTCGGTTCCAGTCGACACCGTTGATGACGAACGGCGTCCTCTACTCGACGGCTGGGTCGAGGCGCGCTGTGGTGGCACTCGATGCGTCGACGGGCGAGTTGCGGTGGGTGTACAGCCTCGACGAAGGCGAGCGCGGCGAAGCGGCACCGCGACGGCTTTCTGGGCGCGGGCTTGCTTATTGGACCGACGGACCGGACAACGAAGACGAACGCATCATTTACGTCACGCCTGGCTATCGACTGATCGCGCTCAACGCCAAGACTGGTCGTCCGATTGAAGACTTCGGAGAAAATGGTGTCGTCGATTTGAAGCTTGAGAACGATCAACAGATCGATCTGATCACCGGTGAAGTGGGGCTTCACTCAACGCCTATTGTAGCTAATGACGTGGTGATCGTAGGCGCATCGCATCGAACGGGTGGAAATCCCAGGAGCCGGCGCAATGTGAAAGGTTACGTCCGTGGTTACGACGTGCACACCGGAAAACGCCTGTGGATCTTTCACACGATTCCACTACCCGGGGAGTACGGGCGGGAGACGTGGTTTAACGATTCTGCGGAGTACACCGGCAATACAGGTGTCTGGGCACAGATTTCGGTGGATGAAGATCTCGGGTTAGCCTATCTGCCTGT
>Ga0310345_10000726_pt1 | contig 43882 bp, 46 predicted proteins | sample HC15DNA20500_MG_FD_204667 | JGI IMG/M metagenome (GOLD analysis project Ga0310345, IMG submission 204667) | Marine microbial communities from station ALOHA, North Pacific Subtropical Gyre - HC15-DNA-20-500_MG | ecosystem: Environmental > Aquatic > Marine > Oceanic | place: Pacific Ocean: North... | reverse complement strand
CTCGGTCTCCGACGGCCTCCGCGCGGTGAAATTCGCCGAGGTGGTCGTCGTCCTCCTCGACGCCGCCATCCCCTTCGAACAGCAGGACCTGCGCATCGCCGACCTCGCCGAACGCGAGGGCCGCGCGGTGGTGGTCGCGGTCAACAAGTGGGACCTCGAGGAAGACCGCCAGGCCAAGCTCGCCGGTCTGAAGGAGGCCTTCGACCGCCTCCTGCCGCAGCTCCGCGGCGCGCCCCTCGTCACCGTCTCGGCCAAGACCGGCCGGGGCCTCGACCGCCTGCACAAGGCCATCGTGAAGGCGCACGAGACCTGGAACCGCCGCGTCTCCACCGGTCAGCTTAACCGCTGGCTGACCGGGATGCTGGAACAGCACCCGCCGCCCGCGCCGCAGGGCCGCCGGATCAAGCTGCGCTACATGACCCAGGCCAAGACCCGGCCCCCGGGCTTCGTGGTCATGTGCTCGCATCCCGACAAGATGCCCGCCAGTTACACCCGCTACCTGGTCAACGGCCTGCGCGACACGTTCGACATGCCGGGCACGCCGATCCGCCTGACGCTGCGCGGGCAGGGCGCCGCCAACCCCTACAAGGGTCGCAAGAAATCGACCCCCTCCCGCCTGCGCAAGCATCTCGGCAAGCCCGCCCCGGGCTCCCGCGGCTGACATGAGCCCGCCCCCCACCTTCCTCTGGTCGATGTATCCCGGGGGGAGTCGGCCACAGGCTGGCGGGGGGCTGGCCCCCCTCCGCGCGCGCCGCCCGCGCGCCGCCGGGGGGCCTCACCCGTGATCGACAAGCTCGAGATGCTCATCGCCCTCGCGCGGGAGGAGCATTTCGGCCGCGCCGCCGAAAGCCTCGGGATCACGCAGCCGACACTCTCCGCCGGGATCAAGCAGCTTGAGGCGCAACTTGGCGTGCAACTCGTCTGGCGCGGCTCGCGCTATGGCGGTCTGACGCCCGAAGGCGCCCGCGCGCTGGACTGGGCGCGCCGCATCGTCGGCGACGCCCGCACCCTGCGCGAAGAAATGCGCGCGGTGCACGAGGGGCTGGCCGGCACCTTGCGCATCGCCGTCGTCCCGACCGCGTTGACCGTGGCCGCCCGGCTCACCGCCAGCTTCTGCCGGGCGCATCCGGGGGTGAACGTCTCGATCCTCTCGCGCTCCTCGGTCGAGATCCTGTCGATGATCGAGGATCTGGAGACCGACGCCGGGATCACCTACCTCGACAACGAACCGCTGGGCCGGATGGTGACCGTGCCGCTCTACCGCGAGGAATACCACCTCGTCTGCCCCCGCGACGCCCCGCTGGCGCAGCGCGCCGCCGTCGACTGGGGCGATCTGGCCGGTCTGCCGCTCTGTCTGCTGACGCCCGACATGCAGAACCGCCGGATCGTCAACCAGCGCCTGTTCGAAGCGGGGGTCGTGCCGGAGGTGCGGGTGGAATCGAACTCCACCGTCGTGCTGATGAGCCATGTGGCGGAGGGCGGCTGGTCCACGATCCTGCCGCGCGACCTCGCCGCCTTCCTCGCCGCCGGGCGCGCGGTTACCTCTGTGCCGATCCGGGGGCGGGGGGCGCATTCCGTAGGGCTGATCGCCCCATGGCGGGAGCCGCACACCCCGGTGCTGGAGGCGCTGATCGAGGCGGGTGGACGGCTGGAAGTTCGATAGAGACGGCCTATCAACTGACGAAATATCGATATTGATTCACGGCGTGAAGCAGCGCATAGCGGGGAGGACCCAGCCACCTCTCACGAGGCCGCCATGCCAGCTCCCGCCCCCGAGACAGACGAGATCGACCGCATCGTCGCGGATCACCTGCACCTCGAGGGCCCGATGCTGCCGATCCTGCACGCCCTGCAGGCCGCCTTCGGCCATGTCCCGCAGGCGGCGGTTGGCCGGATCGCCCAGGCGCTGAACCTTGGCCGGGCCGAGGTGCACGGCGTGATCTCCTTCTACCACGATTTCCGCGACGCCCCCGCCGGCGCCCGCGTGCTGCGCATCTGCCGGGCCGAGGCCTGCCAGGCCCAGGGCGGTGCCGCGCTGGAGGAGGCCGCGCGGCGGCTCACCGGGCTCGACTGGGGGGAGACCTCGGCCGACGGCGCGGTGACGCTGGAGCCGGTCTATTGCCTTGGCCTCTGCGCCTGCGGCCCGGCGGCGCAACTCGACGGTGCCCTGCATGGCCGGCTGGACGCGACGCGGCTGGACGCCCTGCTGGCGGAGGGCGTGGCATGAGGATCTACCTGCCCGCCGATGCCGCCGCCAAGGCTCTGGGGGCCGAGGCGGTCGCCGCCGCCGTCCTGCGGGAGGCCGCGGCGCGGGGCGTCGCGGTCGACCTGATCCGCACCGGCACGCGCGGCATGATCTGGCTGGAGCCGCTGCTGGAGGTGGAGACCGACGCCGGCCGCACCGGCTTCGGCCCGCTCACCGTGGCAGAGATCCCGGCGCTGTTCGACGCGGCCTTCGGCGATCATCCCAAGGCGCTCGGCTCGGTCGAGCGGATCCCCTGGTTCGCACAGCAGACCCGCCTGACCTTCGCCCGCTGCGGCCGGATCGACCCGCTGTCGCTCGCCGCTTACGAGGCCGAAGGCGGCCTCACCGGCCTCCGCCGGGCGCTGGCCATGAGCGACGCCGACATCGTCGCCGAACTCACCGAAAGCGGGCTGCGCGGCCGCGGCGGCGCAGGCTTCCCGACCGGCATCAAGTGGGAGACCGTGCGCAAGGCACAGGCTGAACGGAAGTACGTCGTCTGCAACGCCGACGAGGGCGACAGCGGCACCTTCGCCGACCGGATGCTGATGGAGGGCGATCCGTTTTCGCTGATCGAGGGCATGGCGATCGCCGGCCTCGGCACCGGGGCGGAGAAGGGCTTCGTCTACCTCCGCTCGGAATACCCCGACGCCATCGCCGTGATGACCCGCGCGGTGGAGATCGCCCGCGCCGCGGGGCTCCTGGGCGGCGACGTCCTCGGCTCCGGCCGCGCCTTCGACATGGAGATCCGGGCGGGCGCCGGCGCCTATGTCTGCGGCGAGGAGACCTCGCTGCTGAACTCGCTCGAAGGCAAGCGCGGCGTGGTTCGCGCCAAGCCGCCGCTGCCCGCGCTGGAGGGCGCCTTCGGCAAGCCCACCGTTGTCAACAACGTGATCTCCCTGGCGACCGTGCCGGTGATCTTCGAAAGGGGCGCCGCCCATTTTCGCGACTTCGGCCTCGGCCGGTCGCGCGGGACCATCCCGCTTCAGATCGCGGGGAACGTGAAACACGGCGGGCTGTTCGAAACCGCCTTCGGTCTGCCTCTGGGCGCGATCGTGAATGACATCGGCGGCGGCACCCGCTCGGGCCGCCCGGTCAAGGCGGTGCAGGTCGGCGGCCCGCTCGGCGCCTATTTCGGGCCGGACCAGTTCGACACCCCCTTCGGCTACGAGGAATTCGACGGGCAGGGCGGGCTGATCGGACACGCCGGCCTCGTGGTCTTCGACGACATGGCGGACATGGGCGCCATGGCGCGCTTCGCCATGGAATTCTGCGCGGTGGAAAGCTGCGGCAAATGCACCCCCTGCCGGATCGGCGCGGTGCGGGGCGTCGAGACCATCGACCGCATCCGGCAGGGCGACGCGGCCGCCATTCCGCTGCTCGAGGACCTCTGCGAGACGATGAAGGACGGCTCGCTCTGCGCCCTCGGCGGCTTCACGCCCTACCCGGTGCTCTCCGCCCTCCGCCTGGCTCCCGAGGATTTCGCGCCCCGGAAGGAGGCCGCGGAATGACGCGCGCCGCTCGCCCCCTGCGGGGCCGTCGCCCCGCCCGCCATCCCGCGCCCGTCTCCTGCTTCATCTGGCCCGATAAACTCCGGGGGAGTCGCGGCCCTGCCGCGACGGGGGCAGAGCCCCCTCGACCCCCAGCCACCCTTCCGGAGGCCCACCCATGAAAGACTTCATCCTCCCGCCCAAGGACTGGGACATGGGCACGCCGCTGAAGTCCGGCGCCCCCGTAACCCTGACCATCGACGGTTTCGCCGTCACGGTCCCCGAAGGCACCTCGGTCATGCGCGCCGCGGCCGAGATGGGTCTGCGCATCCCAAAGCTCTGCGCCACCGACAGCGTGGAGGCCTGGGGGTCCTGCCGGCTCTGCGTGGTCGAGATCGAGGGCCGCCGCGGGACGCCCGCCTCCTGCACGACGCCGGTGGCGGAGGGGATGATCGTCCACACCCAGTCCTCCAAGGTGAAGAAGATCCGGCGCGGCGTGATGGAGCTTTACATCTCCGACCACCCGCTCGACTGCCTGACCTGCTCGGCCAATGGCGATTGCGAGCTGCAGGACATGGCCGGGATGGTCGGCCTGCGCGACGTCCGCTACCGGGCGCCCGAGGGCGCGCCGCTGGCCAATCATTTCGAGACACGGGCGCAGGGCGGCGGAGACAACTTCCGCTACATCCCGAAAGACGAATCCAACCCCTATTTCACCTACGACCCGGCCAAATGCATCGTCTGCTCCCGCTGCGTCCGCGCATGCGAAGAGGTGCAGGGCACCTTCGCGCTGACGATCGAAGGCCGCGGCTTCGAAAGCCGCGTCTCCGCCGGGGCGGCGGGGGACGATTTCCTGACCTCCGACTGCGTCTCCTGTGGCGCCTGCGTGCAGGCCTGCCCGACGGGGACATTGCAGGAGAAATCGGTGGCCGAACTGGGCACCCCCGACCGCTCCGTCATCACCACCTGCGCCTATTGCGGGGTCGGCTGTTCGTTCAAGGCCGAACTGAATGGCGACGAACTGGTCCGCATGATCCCCTATCGCCACGGCAAGGCGAACCGGGGTCATTCCTGCGTGAAGGGGCGGTTCGCCTACGGCTACGCGTCCCACACCGACCGCATCCTGAAGCCGATGATCCGCGAGCGGATCGACGACCCTTGGCAGGAGGTCTCCTGGGAAGGGGCGCTCACCTTCGCCGCCACGAAGCTGCGTGGCATCCAGGCGGCGCACGGGACGAAGAGCATCGGCGTCATCACCTCCTCGCGCTGCACCAACGAGGAGACGTTCCTGGTGCAGAAGCTCGCCCGCGCGGTCTTCGGCAACAACAACACCGACACCTGTGCGCGGGTCTGCCATTCGCCCACGGGCTACGGGCTGGGCCAGACCTTCGGCACCTCCGCCGGCACCCAGGATTTCGACAGCGTCGAGCACACCGATGTCGTGATCGTGATCGGCGCCAACCCCACGGACGGGCACCCGGTCTTCGCCTCGCGCCTCAAGAAACGGCTGCGGCAGGGGGCGAAGCTGATCGTCGTCGACCCGCGCCGGATCGACCTTGTGAAATCGCCGCATGTGAGGGCGGCGCATCACCTTCCGCTCCGGCCGGGGACCAACGTGGCCGTGGTGACCGCGCTGGCGCATGTCATCGTGACCGAGGGGCTCTTCGACGAGACCTTCATCCGCGAGCGCTGCGACTGGGACGAGTTCCTGGCCTATGCCGAGTTCGTCAAGGACCCGCGGCATTCCCCCGAAGCGAACGAGATGCTCACCGGTGTCCCCTCCGCCGAGTTGCGCGCCGCCGCCCGAACCTTCGCGACCGGCGGCAACGGGGCGATCTACTACGGGCTGGGGGTGACGGAGCACAGCCAGGGCTCCACCACCGTCATGGGGATCGCCAACCTCGCCATGCTGACCGGGAACATCGGTCGGCCGGGCGTGGGGGTGAACCCGCTCCGGGGCCAGAACAACGTGCAGGGCTCCTGCGACATGGGAAGCTTCCCGCACGAACTGCCGGGCTACCGGCATGTGAAGAACGCCGACGTCCGCGCGGTCTTCGAAAGCCTCTGGGGGGTGGAGATCGACCCGGAGCCGGGCCTTCGCATTCCCAACATGCTGGACGCCGCCGTGGACGGGACGTTCCGGGGGCTCTATTGCCAGGGCGAGGACATCCTCCAGTCGGACCCGGACACCAAGCATGTCGCGGCGGGACTCGCCGCGATGGACTGCGTGATCGTCCACGACCTTTTCCTGAACGAAACGGCGAACTACGCCCATGTCTTCCTGCCGGGGTCGACCTTCCTCGAGAAGGACGGAACCTTCACCAATGCCGAGCGCCGGATCAACCGGGTCCGCAAGGTGATGGCGCCCCGGAACGGTTACGAGGACTGGGAGGTGACGCAGGCGCTGGCGAATGCCATGGGCGCGGGCTGGCACTACACGCACCCGGCGCAGATCATGGAGGAGATCGCCGCGACGACGCCCTCCTTCGCGGGCGTGGATTATGCGCTGCTGGAGGAGAAGGGCTCCGTCCAGTGGCCCTGCAACGAGACGGCACCGGAGGGCACGCCGCTGATGCATGTCGACGGGTTCGTGCGCGGCAAGGGGCGGTTCATCGTCACCGAATACGTGGCCACCGATGAAAAGACCGGGCCGCGCTTCCCGCTCCTTCTGACGACCGGGCGGATCCTGTCGCAATACAACGTGGGTGCCCAAACCCGGCGGACGGCCAACACCGTCTGGCACGCCGAGGACGTGCTGGAGATCCATCCGCATGACGCCGAGAACCGAGGGCTGAAGACGGGCGACTGGGTGAAGATCGCCTCGCGCTCGGGCGAGACGACGCTCAGGGCCGAGGTGACCGACCGGGTGTCTCCGGGCGTGGTCTACACGACTTTCCACCACCCGGACACACAAGCCAACGTCATCACCACGGATTATTCCGACTGGGCCACGAACTGCCCGGAATACAAGGTGACGGCGGTGCAGGTGTCGCAGTCGAACGGCCCCTCCGAATGGCAGGAGGAATACGCGGCCCAGGCCGAACAGGCGCGGCGCATCCTTCCGGCGGCGGAATGAAGGGGGTCGCCTCCTCCTCGATGACGGCGTGGCGCGGCGGGCGGGTGCTCGGCGCGACACGGGTGCTGCCCGAGGAACGGCCGGTGGCCATTGTGGCGCAGCAGAGTTCGGTGGCGGTGATGATGTGCTCTCCGGCGGATCTGGAGGATTTCGCGACCGGCTTCTGCCTGACCGAAGGGCTCGTCACGGACCTTTCGCAGATCGAGAGCCTCGAGATTGCAGAGCAGGCGCGTGGGACCGAGGTGCGGCTCTGGCTGGCCGCCGACCGCGCCGAGGCGCTGGCCGCCCGGCGCCGGTTCATGGCCGGTCCGGTGGGCTGCGGCATGTGCGGGATCGACAGCCTCGATCAGGCGATGCGGGCCGTGCCTGCGGTCGGCGCGGGGCCGGTGTTCGAGGCCGACGAGATTGCGGGCGCGTCGGAGGCGATGCGGGCGCTGCAGCCGATGCACGACCGTGCGCGGGCGGTGCATGCGGCGGGCTTCCTCGTGCCGGGACGGGGAATCGTCGCGGCGCGGGAGGATGTCGGGCGGCACAACGCGCTCGACAAGCTGATCGGGGCGCTGGCGCGGGAAGATGCGGATCCGGCGGCGGGCGCGGCGGTGCTGACCAGTCGGGTTTCGGTCGAGATGGTGCAGAAATGCGCGATGGCGGGGATCCCGGCGATCGTCGCGGTTTCGGCGCCGACGACGCTGGCGGTGGAGGTCGCGGCGGCCGCCGGGATCACGCTGGCGGCGGTGGCGCGGGACGGCGGGTTCGAGCTCTGGTCCGGAGCGGAGCGGATAGCGGGAGGGGGCGATGTCGCCTGACAAACTGGTGAGGATGGCGAACCAGATTGCCACCTTTTTCGAAACTCAGCCCGGCGAAGACGGTGCAGAGCGTGTCGCGGTGCATCTGCGCGACTTCTGGGACCCGCGCATGCGGGAGGCGCTGCTGGCGCACGTGGACGCCGGGGGCGCGGGGCTGAAACCGCTTGCGCGGCAGGCGGCGGCGCGGCTTCGGGAACGGGCCTGATCCAGCGGTGCGCTGCCGCGCGTTGGTGAGTCTGCCAGTGGAGAGGCGACGCGCCTGTCGGCCGGTATGCCGGTCGAGAGCGGGCGCCTGTCTGCCGAGAGGCGCCTGAGGGGGCGGTCTGCCCCCTCCGGTCGCCTTGTCCAGCGTCGTGCGAGTCGCGTCCGCGTCAAGGACAGGCCGCGCCGGGGCGCGGTGCGCTGCGCGCATCCTTGACCCGGCCACGACTCGCGGTCAGGCGCGGCGGCGGCCGATGGCAAGGTATGCGAGGATCGGCAGGCCCACAGCGGCGGTGCCCGCCATGGCCATGTTCGGCGGCGAGAGGTTGGCGGCGATCACCCCGATCAATGCCCAGCAGATTCCCGCGGCATAGAGCGGTTCGGACCGGCGCAGGAGAACGCCGATGGCAATGGTGAGCGAGAGGCAGAGCAGGCCGAGGTGATAGAGCGTTTCGGGCGCCGCGCCGTAGCCGGTGAGCGTGATCGCGGTCGAGACGCAGGCGGCGGCAGTCAGCCAACCCGCATAGAGCCCCACCGGCGCGGAGAGCCAGAGCGTGTCCGCCGCCGGGCAGCGGAGCAGCGCGGCCACGGCGAGGATCAGCATCGCCCAGATCAGCACCGTGGCCCAGATCGGCGAGGTGGTGGCCACCGGCAGCCACGCCGTGCCGATGCAGAGGCTCAGGACGAGCGGCCAGCGCGGCCGGTCCCAGCCGGCATCATCCGCGCGGCGGAGCAGCCCGTAACCCGCGCTGACGATGAGCCAGAGATAGATCACCCCCCAGATGGAGAAGGCCCATCCCGGCGGCTGGATCGGCGGGTCGGTCTGCGGCACCGGAAACTGGTCGGGCCGGTAGCCGCCGAAGTTCGGCGAGACCAGCGGGGAGACCGCAAAGGCGATCGCGGCGGTGAGGACGAGGATGGCTTTGATGCGTTCCATGCATCCTTAACGCATGGAACGCGGTTTTGGATCAAGCCAGCGTGCCGTCGGCCGTCAGCGTGAGTTTCCCGCCCAGCCACGGGGCCAGCACCGGCGGCAGCGCGACCGATCCATCCGCGCGCTGGCCGTTCTCCAGCACGGCGATCAGGCAGCGCCCGACGGCCAGGCCCGAGCCGTTCAGCGTGTGCACGTATTCCGGCTTGCCGCCGCCCGCCGGGCGGAACCGGGCGTTCATCCGCCGCGCCTGAAAGTCGCCGCAGAGCGAGACGGAGGAGATCTCCCGGTACGTGTTCTGCCCAGGCAGCCAGACCTCGATGTCATGGGTGCGGCGCGCGCCGAAGCCCATGTCGCCGGTGCAGAGCACGACTGTCCGGTATGCGAGGCCCAGCTTCTCGAGGATGCCCTCGGCGCAGCGCGTCATCCGGTCGAGTTCCTCGCCTGAGTGGTCGGGGTGGGTGATCGAGACCATCTCGACCTTCTCGAACTGATGCTGGCGGAGCATGCCGGCGGTGTCGCGGCCCGCGCTGCCGGCTTCCGAGCGGAAGCACTGGGTGTGGGCGACGTGGCGGCGGGGGAGGGTGGCCTCGTCCACGATCTCGTCGTTGACGAGATTGGTCAGCGTCACTTCGGCCGTCGGGACCAGCCACCATCCGTCCTCGGTCCGATAGCTGTCCTCGCCGAACTTCGGAAGCTGCCCGGTGCCCAGCATCATCTCCTCGCGGACGAGGACCGGGGTCCAGGTCTCCGTCAGCCCGTTCTCGTCCACGTGGGTGTCCAGCATGAACTGCGCCAGCGCTCGGTGGATGCGGGCGACCGCGCCCTTCAGCACCACGAAGCGCGCGCCCGACAGCTTGGCAGCGGCCTCGAAGTCCATCCCGGGGATCACGCCGGGCAACTGGTAATGCTCCTTCGGCTCAAACTCGAAGGCGGGCGGGCTACCGTTGCGGCGCAACTCGACATTGTCGGCCTCGTCGGCGCCGTCGGGCACGTCCGCGAGCGGCAGGTTGGGCACGCCCATGAGACTCTCGGTCAGCTGAGCGTCGAGCGCCTTGGCCTCGTCCTGAAGTGCGGCGACCTGCGCCTTCTTCTCGCCGACCAGCGCGCGGAGGCGTTCGAATTCGGCCTCGTCGCCCTTGGCCTTGGCCGCGCCGACCTGTTTGGAGGCGGCGTTCTGGTCGGCCTGCGCCGTCTCGGCCGCGTGGATCTTCGCGCGGCGGGCTTCGTCGAGGGCGAGGATCTTGGACGACATGGCCGAGACCCCGCGGCGGGCAAGCGCGGCGTCGAAGGCGGCCGGGTTGTCGCGGATCTGGCGGATGTCGTGCATCTTGAGTCTCCCTCGTGGGTCGGATTCGTGGCGCGGTTATGCATGGAAAGGGGGAGGGGGTAAACGGGCGAGGGCGTGAGAAGGGACGGGCTGCCCTGCCTCCGGCATCATCAGGCGTAGGCCGGGCTTCTGCCCGGCATCTGTCCCGACAGGGGGTGTCCCGGCGCCCGCACCAAGCCGGAAGGGTGCCGGGCAAGCGGTCGACATTGTTGCGCCATCCCAGCGGGCTGGCGCTTTGGTGACGGTAGCGCGTCCTGTCGGGCATGGCGCAGCAACGGACGGCAACGATCAAGCGGCTCAACGGTCAGGCGATGCCACCCCACGGCCGGCTCTTGCCCGGCCATCGCGGGGTTGCGGACGGTGCGAAGCCGGCCGCTCCCGCAGCGACACTCGGCCGCCCCGGCTTCCCCCGGCGGCAACGCCCATGTTGCCTTGCATTCCAGCCATGCCGGACATAGGTTCCGCCAAACTTTCGCGGGGGGTCCCCGCCGAACCTCAAGGAGGCCCCATGGACGGGAACGCCATCGCGCAATTTCTACCGCTGATCCTGATCTTCGTGATCATGTATTTCCTGCTGATCCGCCCGCAGCAGAAGAAGCTGAAGCAGCATCAGGAGATGGTGAATTCGGTCCGGCGCGGCGACGAGGTCGTCACCCAGGGCGGGATCGTCGGCAAGGTCGTGAAGGTCCGCGAGGACGAGGAGATCGAGGTCGAGATCGCCGAGGGCGTCAAGGTGCGTGTGGTCAAGGCGACCCTCGCCCATGTCCGGAGCAAGACCGAGCCCGCGAAATCCTGATCGCCACCACCTGATCCGCGGGGCCGCACATGCTTCAGATCGAGACCTGGAAGCGCATCCTGATCTGGCTGGTGATCGTCGCCGGCCTCGTCATGGCGCTGCCGAACGCCTTCTACCCGAGGGTCGAACGCTACAACGACGCGGTCGCCGCCGGTGAACCCGCGGAGGGCTGGGCGGAGTACCTGCCCTCGGCGCTGGTGAACCTCGGTCTGGATCTGCGGGGCGGGGCGCACCTGCTGGCCGAGGTCCGCACGCAGGATGTCTACGAGGGCCGGATGCAGGGGCTCTGGCCCGAGGTCCGCGACGTGCTGCGCGACGCCCGCGACACGGTCGGCACGATCCGACTGCAGGACAGCCCGCCGGACGAGCTTCGGATCCGCATCGGCAATGCGCAGGCCATGGACGAGGCGCTGCGTCTCGTGCAGGGGATCGCGCGGCCGGTGACCTCTCTCACCGGGGCGGGCGGCAACGACATCGAGGTCACCGCACAGGGCGACGTGCTGGTGGTGACCCTGTCCGAGGCCGAGCGGCAGGCGACCGACGAACGCACCCTGCGCCAGTCGCTCGAAATCATCCGCCGCCGGATCGACGAGGTCGGCACCCGCGAACCCACGATCCAGCGGCAAGGCGCGGACCGGATCCTGATCCAGGTGCCCGGCCTCGGGTCGGCCAGCGAACTCAAGGACATCATCGGCACGACTGCGCAGTTGACCTTCCAGCCGGTGGTGGGCCGTGCCGCCTCCGCCGACGAGAACGCCGGTCCGGGGCAGGAGATCCTGCCCTCGCTGGATGAGGAAGGCGTCTATTACATCCTCGAGGAAGCACCCGTCGTCACCGGCGAGGAACTGGTGGACGCCCAGCCCAGTTTCGACCAGAACGGGCGACCCGCCGTGACCTTCCGCTTCAACCCGAGCGGGGCGCGGAAGTTCGGCGACTACACGGCCGAGAACATCGGCTCTCCCTTCGCCATCGTGCTGGATGACGAGGTCATCAGCGCCCCGGTGATCCAGAGCCATATCCCCGGCGGTTCGGGCATCATCACCGGCAATTTCAGCGTGGAGGAAAGCACCCAGCTTGCCGTCCTGCTGCGGGCCGGGGCGCTTCCGGCGGGGCTCGATTTTCTTGAGGAACGGACGATCGGCCCGGAACTGGGGGCGGATTCGATCCAGGCCGGCAAGATCGCCTGCATCGTGGCCTTCGTGCTGGTGCTGGGCTTCATGGCGCTGACCTACGGCCTCTTCGGCATCTTCGCCAACCTGGCGCTGCTGGTGAACGTCGGGCTGATCTTCGGCCTGCTCTCGGCCATCGGGGCGACGCTGACGCTGCCGGGCATTGCCGGGATCGTGCTGACCATCGGCATGGCGGTGGACGCCAACGTGCTGGTGTTCGAGCGCATACGCGAGGAACTGAAAACCGCCCGGGGGCCGGCGCGGGCGATCGAACTGGGCTACGAACGGGCGCTTTCGGCGATCGTGGACGCGAACATCACGACGTTCATCGTGGCGGTGATCCTCTTCGTCATGGGCTCCGGCCCGGTGCGGGGATTCTCGGTCACGTTGGGGATCGGGATCGTGACCTCGGTCTTCACGGCGATCTGGGTCACCCGGCTGTTCATCGTGATGTGGTTCGAACGGGCGCGGCCCAAGACGATAGAGGTGTGAGATGCGGCTGAGAGTTGTTCCCGACGAGACGCATATCGACTTCTTCAAGGCGCGCTACGTCACCTTCGGCGCCTCGGTTATCCTGATGGTGCTGTCCATCGTCGCCTGGGCGGTGATGGGGCTGAACTTCGGCATCGACTTCCGCGGCGGCACGACGATCCGCACCCAGTCCGAAGTGGCGGTGGATGTCGGCCAGTACCGCGACGCGCTTCAGCCGCTGGGGCTGGGCGACGTGCTGATCTCGGAGGTGTTCGATCCGTCCTTCGACGACGACCACCATGTCGCGATGATCCGCATCCAGGCCCAGGAGGGGCAGGAGAGCGTTGCCGGCGAAACCGTCGAGACGGTGCTGGCGGCGCTGCAGGCGGTAGACGAGACGATCCGCTTCACCTCGGTCGAATCCGTGGGACCCAAGGTTTCGGGCGAGTTGATCCAGACCGCGATCATCGCCGTGATGACGGCGCTGGCGGCGATCCTGTTCTACATCTGGCTGCGCTTCGAATGGCAGTTCTCGGTCGGGGCGGTGGCGGCGCTGTTCCACGACGTGCTGTTGACCATCGGCATTTTCTCGGCCCTGCAGATCCGCTTCGACCTTGCCACCATCGCGGCTCTGCTGACGATCATCGGCTATTCGATCAACGACACGGTCGTGATCTTCGACCGGCTGCGCGAGAACCTGCGCAAGTTCAAGACAATGCCGCTGCAAGAGGTGATGAACCTCTCGGTGAACGAAACGCTGAGCCGGACGATCATGACCTCGGGCACCACGCTGCTGGCGCTGATCGCCCTGCTGGTGCTGGGCGGCGACGTGATCCGCGGCTTCGTCTTCGCCATCACCTGGGGCGTGGTCGTGGGGACCTATTCCTCGGTCTACGTCGCCAAGAACATCGTGCTCTGGCTGGGCGTGAAGCGGGACTGGTCGAAACCCTCGAACACCGAGGGGAACCAGTTCGCGAACGTCGACACCTGACGATCCGTCCCCGTGCGCGTCCAGCGCCGGGGCCGCTCCGCGCCGGGCTGCCACCGACCGAACGAAAGGAGCTGTCATGCGCCTGACCGAGATCGACTACGGCCGCGCCCGCCCCATCGACGGTTACGGCCCCGGCTTCTTCCGCGTCGGCGGAGAGGCGCACCCGGGGCCACTGCTGGTCACCGCCGACGGGGTGGCAGCCTGGGGCGGCTACGACGACAGCGCGACGCTGGCCGAATGGGCCGGGCAGATCGACGTCCTCTTCATCGGCACCGGGCCGAAGATCGCGCCGGTCCCCGCGGGCTTCCGCGATGCGCTGGAGGCTGCGGGCATCGGGGTGGAGCCGATGTCCTCCCCCTCCGCCTGCCGCACCTTCAACGTGCTCCTGTCCGAAGGCCGCCGTGTGGCCGCCGCGTTGCTGCCGGTCTGACCGCCGCGGTCGTGCCGGGTTGCGACCAGCGGAAGCAGGCGGGCGCTCTTCCCCGGCCACGGGTTTTCCTTTAGGCCCGGGCTCATGGAACTGGTGGTCGAGGATCTGGCCGTCGCGCGCGGCGGGGTGGCGGTGCTGGAAGGGGTCTCCTTCCGGCTCGCCGTCGGCCATGCGCTGGTGCTGCGGGGCCCCAACGGGATCGGCAAGACGACCCTGCTGAGGGCGCTGGCGGGGCTCCAGCCGCCGCGCGCCGGCCGTATCTCGGCCGACCGGGAGGCGATGGTCTATGCCGCCCATTCCGACGGCATCAAGGCGATGCTGACGGTCGAGGAGAACCTCGCCTTCTGGGCCGATCTCTACCGCACCGACGGCGTGGCGCGGGCGCTCGAGGCCTTCGCGCTCGGACCCCTCGCCGACCGTCCCGCCGGGGCGCTCTCGGCCGGGCAGAAGCGGCGGCTGGGGCTGGCGCGGCTGCTGGTCACGGGGCGCCGCATCTGGGTGCTGGACGAGCCGACGGTGTCGCTCGACCGCGCGGCGGTGGCGCTGTTCGCGGATGCGGTGCGGGCGCATCTGGCGGATGGCGGCATGGCGATCATCGCCACCCACATCGATCTCGGGCTGGAGGCGGAGGTGCTGGACCTGACGCCGTTCCGCACGCGGCTGCCTGCGGTGGCGGACGAGGGTTTCCTGTGAAGGCGCTGCTGGTCCGCGATCTGAAACTGGCGGTCCGGGCCGGGGGCGGCTTCGGCCTCGGCCTCGCGTTCTTCCTGATCGTCGTGGTGCTGGTGCCCTTCGCCGTGGGGCCCGAGACGGCGCTGCTGGCGCGGATCGCGCCGGGGGTCCTGTGGCTGGGCGCGCTGCTGGCCTGCCTGCTGTCGCTCGACCGGATCCTCGCGCTGGACTGGGAGGACGGATCGCTCGACCTGATCGCCACCGCCCCGCTGCCGCTGGAGGCGGCGGTGAGCGTCAAGGCGCTGGCGCACTGGATCACCACGGGCCTGCCGCTTGTCGTGGCCGCGCCCGTGCTGGGGGTGCTGATGTCGCTGCCCTCCGGCGGCTACGCGTGGCTGGTGGCGAGCCTTGCGCTCGGGACCCCGGCGCTGTCAGTGATCGGCACCTTCGGGGCGGCGCTGACGGTGGGGATCCGGCGCGGCGGGCTGCTATTGTCGCTGCTGGTGCTGCCGCTTTACGTGCCGGTGCTGATCTTCGGGGCCGAGGTCGCACGGCGCGGGGCTGAAGGGCTGGCCGTCGCCACCCCGCTCGCCCTTCTGGGCGCGGTGACCTGCGGCACGATCGCGCTTTTGCCTTTCGCCTCGGCTGCGGTATTGCGGGTCAACCTGCGGTGATGTGAATGGCGCATGCCGCGCCGGGAAGGTATGGGAGCGTCATGGCCTCGATCTGGGAATACGCCAATCCGCGCAAGTTCATGTCATGGACGGACAGGGTGTTGCCGTGGCTGGCCGGCCTGTCCGCCGTCGCGCTGGTGATGGGGCTGATCTGGGGCTTCTTCTTCACCCCGGACGATTACCGGCAGGGCTCGACCGTCAAGATCATCTACCTGCACGTCCCCTCGGCGCTGATGGCGATCAACGGCTGGCTGATGATGCTGGCGGCCTCGCTGATCTGGCTGGTCCGGCGCCACCACGTCAGCGCGCTGGCCGCCCGCGCCGCCGCCCCGGTGGGCGCGGTGATGACGGTGATCGCTCTGCTGACCGGGGCAATCTGGGGCCAGCCGATGTGGGGCACGTGGTGGGCCTGGGACCCGCGTCTGACCTCGTTCCTGATCCTGTTCCTGTTCTACCTCGGCTACATCGCGCTCTGGTCCGCGATCGAGAACGACGACACGGCGGCGGACCTGACCTCGGTCCTCTGCCTCGTGGGGTCGGTCTTTGCGCTGCTCAGCCGCTACGCGGTGAACTTCTGGAACCAGGGCCTGCACCAGGGCGCCTCGCTCTCGCTCGACAAGGAGGAGAACGTGGCCGACGTGTTCTATTTCCCGCTTCTCGTCTGCATCGCGGGCTTCGTGCTGCTGTTCGTGGCGCTGGTGCTGCTGCGGACCCGCACCGAGATCCGGGCGCGGCGGATGCGGGCGCTGATGGCAAGGGAGCGGATGGCATGATGCCGGAACTGGGGAAATACGCGGGCGCCGTGCTGAGCGCCTATGCTCTGACGCTGCTGCTGCTGGCGGCGCTGGTGGCGGTGAGCCTCTGGCGCGCGCGGCGGGTGAAGGCGGCGCTCGAGAAGGTGGAGGCGCGGCGCAATGGGTAGTCGTCCTTTCAACTGGATGTACGCTGTGCCGATCGTTTTTGTGGCAGTCATCGGCGGTATTTTTCTTCCGGGGCTGTTTCGGAAGGACCGCGATAGTCTGCCCTCCGCGCTGGCGGGCCGCGCGGCCCCGGCGGTCGAGGTGACCCCGCTGGGCGATCTGCCGGTCTTCGACGGCGCCACGCTGGCGGACGGCGAGGTCAAGCTGGTGAACTTCTGGGCCAGCTGGTGCGCGCCCTGCCGGGTGGAGCATCCCAACCTCGAGGCGCTGGCGGCAGAGGGGATCCCGATCTACGGGGTGAACTACAAGGACAAGGCACCGAACGCGCTCGGGTTTCTCGAGGAGCTGGGCAACCCCTACGCTGCCGTCGGACAGGACGAAAGCGGGCGCATGGGGCTGAACTGGGGCCTCTACGGCGTGCCCGAGACCTTCGTGATCGACGGCGATGGCGTGGTGGTGAGGCGCTTTGCCGGCCCGATCACCCAGCGGGTGATCGAGGGCACCATTCGCCCGGCGATCGAAGAAGCGCGGGCGGACTGATCCGCGACACGGGCGCTGGCGCCGGGCGCGGTCAGGCGCTATGCCCGCCGGGATCGCAGAAGGGGAGGCGGTGATGCAGGGGCAGGGTGAAGTGGCGCGGGTCGAGGCCTCGCCGGCGCGGCGCGTCTTCGGGCTGATGGTGCTGATCTGCCTCGGACTGATCCTGATCTGGCTGGGATGGACGCAGGAGGGCGGTTCGATGCTGCTCCGGCTGCTGATCCTGGCCGCCGGGGGCGCGGTGATCTGGTCCGCGCGCGAAATGCGGCGCGCCACGGCTCTGGCGGTCGTTCTCACGGGCGAGGGGCTGGCGGACAGCGGCGGCGCGGTGATCGCCCCGCTGGAGCAGATCGCCTCCGTCGATCGCGGGACCTTCGCCTTCAAGCCGTCGAACGGGTTCCTCGTCCGGCTGACGCAGCCCGGACCTCGCCGCTGGCGCCCGGGGCTCTACTGGCAGCTCGGGCGGCGGGTCGGCGTGGGCGGCGTGGCCCATGCCTCCCAAAGCAAGGCGATGGCCGACGCGCTGGCGATCATGCTGGCCGAGCGGGCGGCGGACGGGCGCGGCTGAGTGCTCAGGTCTCGACGCAGTCCACCGCGTCGGGGTTGTTGGAGAAGCACAGGTGCGACCCGAAACGGATGCGGGTGAAGGTGAAAGTGTTCATTCCGAAATCGTCCATCCCGATCTTGAACGGGATCTTGTAGTCCGTCCACGTCTCGACAAGGATGATCTGCTCCCCCGAGGGCATCACCGGCAGCTTCCTGGTCAGCCCCTGCGCGGCGCCTGCGGTCATCGGCGACGAGGGACCGCGCGCCTTGCTCCATTGCACCTCGAACCGGTTGCGGTCGCCGTCCCATTCGAGGATCGAGATCCGCATCGCCGTCGTGCTGTCGGACCGGATCATCGAGGTGAAGAGCGTGTGCGCGTTGGTGATGTACTGGTCGTTGATCTCGATCTGCTCGCGCGAGAGCATGTCGGCGATCGTGTAGCTGGCCTTCTGGTTCAGCGACTGCTGCCGCAGCATGTCGAAATAGGAGAACATGGCGAGGTAGGACCAGAACAGGACCGGCAGCAGGATTACCGCCTCGATGGCCACGGTGCCCGAGGTTTCGTCGCGGAAGCGGCGGAACGGTGCGAGAAGGCGGGAGACGATGGGATGCGTCATGTCAGACAGGCTCGTTCACGAAGGCGGAGGTGGCGATGAGTTCGATGTCCCCGGCGTCGTTCTTGCTGGCGTTGAAGCCGAAGCCCACGTTGGGGAAGATCGGCGAGAAGACGAAGCACGCCCGCATCAGCATCAGTTCGCTGCGCTGGCCGTTGGCGAAGGCGAGGATCGGGTTCAGCTCCTCCGACCGGTCGATGCAGTCCGGGGCGTCGGCAAGCCGGGTGGACAGCGTGCGCATGTCCGTGGGGCGGAGTTCCAGCTTCAGCGTGGACTCGCAATCCGGCAGCATCCCGGCGTAGTCGCAGATGCGCGTGCGCAGGCTGGCGTGCGTGACCTCTGCCCCGGTGCCGATCCGCAGGTCGCGGACCGCGCGGTCCACGGCGTGTTCCAGCAGGGTCTGGCGGACCGTCATCATGCCGACTTCGACCGACGACAGGAACATCGTCAGGATGATCGGGAACATGATGGCGAAATCCACGGTCGCGACGGCGCCGCGCTGATCGCGGGCGAAGCGGCTGAGGCGGTGGCGGAGGGGGCGGAACATCGTCTGGCCTCGGTTCACTGGGTGAGCTTCAGCTTGTTCAGCTGACGCGCGATGGAGCGGAAGGCCTCGGTGATCTCGACGCCCTCGACGCGGAAGAAGTGGTTGGGCGAGGAGGCGCAGTCCTTCATCACCTTGGCGCCGTGGTTGTTCACCTCGAAGCCCACCGACCAGACAAGGATGCCGGCGTCCTTGGCGGCGTCGCAGACGTTGTCCAGCAGGGTGTCGGAGTTGGAGGACGAGGAGCGGCGGTAGTAGAACTCGTCCCAGTCGGATCGGTCCACGTTGTTCTGCACCCAGGTCATCAGCGAATTGACGTGCCAGTGGTAGCGCATCGACGGTGTGCCGTAGGCTTCGGGCATGATCCCGTAGGTGTCGACGTTTTCCCCGTCGGTCATCAGGATCACGGTCTTCAGCGCGCCGGTCTCCCATGCCGTCGGGCGCCCGCGGAAGGCCGGATCCACGAGGCCGTTGTTCACCATGTCCGTGATCACCGGGCGGAAGGACGGGTCGACCATGCCCACGCCCCATTTCATTCCGAGATGGATCGAGGTGTTGGCCCGGTCGGTCAGCTGGTTGATCCGCTGTTTCAGCGCCTGCTTGTCCTGGCTGTAGGCCATGATCTCTTCGTAGCTGCGCATCGGGCACGAGGGATTGGTGATCGGGTTGTTCCCGTTCCCGCTGTTGCCGCTGCTGTACAGCTCGAAATGTTCGGCCTGCTCATATTCTGTCGCGGGATTGATCTCGGTCGTGTCGAAATCGTTGTCGGCGAAGAGCACGCAGGAGGAATAGGCGTGTTTGCGCGGGATGTTCAGCCGGTCCATGATCGCCGGGCCGGCGTTCACCTGCGCGGTGTAGGGGACAAGGCTGATCGACACCGCGCCGCGGCTTTCGTCGAGGATCACGGTGTCGACGAATTCCTTGGCCGCCGACCGCAGGCGCTGGATCTTCTGGTTGCTGCCCATGGAGCCCGAGATGTCGAGAACCATCGAGATTTCGGCGTCGCCCAGGCTTTCCTCGGCGCGGCCATAGGCGTAGATCTCGAAGCTGGGGAACCCGATGGAGCCCAGGAACTGCGTCTTCATCTGGGTCTGCGCCCGTGCGGTGACGATCCGGTGGCTTGCCCCCTGATCGACCGTCACTTCCGTCAGGTAGTCGAGGATGCCGGACTTGTCGAAATAGTCCTTCACCACCTCTTCGGCCGTCAGCTGCTGGTCAAGGTCGGCCGCGGCGAGGATCGCGCGGTCGAGCGTGGTCTGCACCTTGGCGCGCACCATCTCCTGCCGCATGATGTCGACGCCGACACCGCAGACGGTCAGCATGATGAGCAGGAAGAAGATGACGACCGGCACCATCACGCCCCGCTCGTCACGCCAGAAGCGCGCGGTCGGAGCCTCGGTATCGCTGGACGGCCGGGGAAGGACCCGGGCCGCCGCCTTGAAGAAGCGCATCTCTACCATTCCTTGCAGTCTGTCAGGCGGTGCCTGCGGACGTCGTTTTTATCTTTGCGTAAATGTCTAGTGCCGGAACGTGGCTTAAATTGGGCCGTTTCGCGGTCCAAATCGGGATTGCGTTTCCGGCCCGAACAATCGGGCGGGAATATGACCGCATTGATCCCGGCGCGCCGACAATCCTGTGTCCCGGGGATGGCGAATCGTCGGGGCGCGACCGGCTCCCCGGCAGTTTTCGTTCAGCATCGCGTCACTGATTGGTTGAAAATGTGGTCCAAAGGTGGAGGGTGGTCCCATCGGAAAGGGAGGATCTCATGGCTCACATCAAGGAGCCGACGTTCCGCGAAAGCGTCGATCTGATGTTCAACCGCGCCGTGGCGCTGATGGACCTCGCCCCGGGTCTCGAGGAAAAGATCAGGGTCTGCAACTCCACCTACACGGTGCGCTTCGGGGTGCGTCTGCGCGGGCAGATCCACACTTTCACCGGCTACCGCTCGGTCCATTCGGAGCATATGGAGCCCGTCAAGGGCGGCATCCGCTACGCCACCAGCGTCAGCCAGGACGAGGTCGAGGCTCTGGCGGCGCTGATGACCTATAAATGCGCGCTGGTCGAAGCGCCTTTCGGCGGGTCGAAGGGCGGGCTCTGCATCGATCCCCGCGAATGGGACGAACAGGAGCTCGAGTCGATCACCCGGCGCTTCGCCTACGAGCTGATCAAGCGCGACATGGTCCACCCGGCGCAGAACGTGCCCGCGCCCGACATGGGCACCAGCGAACGGGAAATGGCGTGGATCGCCGATCAGTACGCGCGGATGAACACGACCGACATCAACGCCCGCGCCTGCGTCACCGGCAAGCCGATCAACGCGGGCGGCATCCAGGGCCGCACGGAGGCGACGGGGCGCGGGGTGCAATACGCGCTGCGCGAGTTCTTCCGCCATCCCGAGGACAAGGCGAAAGCCGGGGTCGAGGGCTCGCTGGAGGGCAAGCGGATCATCGTGCAGGGGCTGGGCAACGTGGGCTACCACGCGGCGAAGTTCCTGCAGGAGGAAGACGGCGCGCTGATCACCGGCATCATCGAGCGCGACGGCGCGCTGTTCAATCCCAAGGGGCTGAAGGTGGAGGCGGTGCGCGAGTGGATCGTCAAGCACGGCGGCATCACCGGCTATCCCGACGCCAGCCATACCGCCGAGGGTTCGGCGCTGATGGAAGAGGAATGCGACATTCTCATCCCCGCCGCGATGGAGGGTGTGATCACGATGGAAAATGCCCCTCGGATCCGGGCGGGGCTGATCATCGAGGCGGCGAACGGCCCGATCACCGCGGGCGCGGACGACATCCTGCGCGAGAAGGGCGTGGTCATCATCCCCGACATGTACGCCAACGCGGGCGGGGTGACGGTGTCCTATTTCGAATGGGTCAAGAACCTGAGCCACATCCGCTTCGGCCGGATGCAGCGGCGGCAGGAGGAGGCCCGGCACGAGCTGATCGTGAAGGAGCTGGAGCGTCTGGACCGGTATCTGGGCAATGCATGGTCGATCTCGCCCGATTTCAAGACGAAGTACCTGCGTGGGGCGGACGAACTGGAACTGGTGCGCTCGGGGCTCGATGACACGATGCGCACGGCCTACCAGTCGATGCGCGAGGTCTGGCACGCGCGGGACGACGTTGAGGACCTGCGCACGGCGGCCTACCTCGTTTCCATCGGCAAGGTGGCGGCGAGTTACCGGGCGAAGGGGCTGTAGTATCCGCAATCGCGACGGTTGAGCGCGCCGTTCGAGCCGCTTGGTCCGGCGTGGCGCGAGGCGGCGGCATGCGTGCAACGCTGCCTCGCCGACCCTGACCGTCGGCCGCGCCCGTCCGAGGGAGCGCGCGGGCTTCCTCGCTTTGCGGTCCCGCCTGTGTGGCGGGGTGACACCCGCCCTACGTATCTCGACCCGGACGGATGGGTGCGCTACGGCTTGGGCGCAGGCCGACAGGGCAGGGAGACCGGGATGCAGAAGGTGGCCATCATCACCGCGGGCGGCAGCGGCATGGGCGCAGGGGCGGCGCGGCGACTGGCGGCGGAGGGGTTTCGCGTGGCCATCCTCTCGTCCTCGGGCAGGGGCGAGGCTCTGGCAGAGGAGCTTGGCGGCTGGGGCGTCACCGGGTCGAACCGCGACCCGGAGTCGCTTGGCGCGCTGGTCGAGGGCGCGATGGACCGCTGGGGCCGGGTCGATGCCCTGGTCAACTCCGCGGGGCATGGGCCCAAGGGGCCGGTGCTTGAGATCTCGGACGACGATTGGCACGCGGGGTTGGAGATCTATTTCCTCAACGCCGTCCGACCGACGCGGCTGGTCGCCCCGATCATGGAGGCGCAGGGCGGCGGCGTGATCGTCAACATCTCGACCTTCGCGGTGAAGGAGCCGGATCCGCTCTTTCCCACCTCCGGGGTCTTCCGCGCGGGCCTCACCGCGTTCACGAAGCTCTTCGTGGCGAAATACGCGGCGCAGGGCATCCGGATGAACAACGTCCTGCCCGGCTTCATCGACAGCCTGCCCGAGACCGAGGACCGCCGCGCCCGCATTCCCGCTGGGCGCTACGGGACGGTCGAGGAGGTCTCGGGCCTCGTCTCCTACCTCTGTTCGGATGCGGCTGCCTATGTCACCGGGCAGGACATCGTGATCGACGGCGGGCTGGTGAAGGCGGTCTGACATGCTGTGGCTGGTGCATTATCTCCATATCCTCACCGGCGTGATCTGGGCCGGCGGCTCCGTCATCATGGCGCTGGCCGTCATGCCCGCCATTGCCGCCGCCCCTGCGGCGGAAGCGGGCCGCTTGCTCGAGGGGGTCGCGCGGCGGGCGGCGCCGGTGATGGGGGCGAGCGGCGTGCTCGTGATGCTGCTGGGCCTCTGGCGCGGCTGGATCGGCGGGGGGCTGACGACATGGGGCGACCTGCTGTCCTCCTACGGGCTGCACGTCATCGCGGCGCTGGTGCTGGTCGCGCTTGCCGAGGCCCACGGCGGTCCGGCGCGGCAGAAGCTGCGGCGGCTCACCCCCGATCCGGAGGCGTTTGCCCGCGAGGCGCCGCGGCTCGTCCGGCGCGACGCCATCGTGCACTTGACGGTGGTGGTGCTGGTGCTGGCGATCATGGTGTCGCTGGGGCTCGGCTATTACTGAACCGCGTCGCGGCGGTGCCGCGGGATGTCGCAGACACCCGCGCCCGGCGCCTGCCAGATGGACAAACCTGCGGCAAATTGCTTGACTGAAGGCAGCGGGTCTTGCTTCCCGCAGGGAATGTAATATTCCCTCAAAGAAACAGTCTCCCCCGAGCAACGGAGTAGGGACATGCGCTTTTCCGCTTTGCGGATCCTGCAGGAAGGTCTGACCAACAACCGGGGCTGGCGGCCGCACTGGCGCGACCCTGAGCCGAAGGGCGAATACGACATCGTCGTGATCGGCGGCGGCGGGCACGGGCTTTCGACCGCCTATTACCTCGCCAAGGAGCACGGGCTGACGAACGTCGCGGTGCTGGAAAAGGGCTACCTCGGCGGTGGCAACGTGGGGCGCAACACGACAATCGTGCGGGCGAACTACTTCCTGCCGGGCAATTCGGAATTCTATTCGCATTCCCTGAAGCTCTGGGAGGGGCTGGAGCAGGATCTGAACTACAACGTGATGCATTCGCAGCGCGGGCTGATCAACCTGTTCCACTCGGACGGCCAGCGCGACGCCTTCGCCCGGCGCGGCAACGCGATGGAGAACCAGGGCGACGACGCGGAACTGCTGGACCGCGAGGGGGTGCGCCGGCATCTGCCGTATCTCGATTTCGACAACGTGCGCTTCCCGATCTACGGCGGCCTCCTGCACCGGCGCGGGGGGACGGCGCGGCATGACGCGGTGGCCTGGGGCTATGCGCGCGGGGCGAGCGACCGGGGCGTCGATATCATCCAGAACTGCGAGGTTACGGGCATCGACATCGCGAACGGCAAGGTCCGGGGCGTGCAGACGACGCGCGGGGCGATCCGGGCGAAGAAGGTGGCGATCGTGGTCGCGGGCCGCTCCGGCCAGGTCGCGGCGATGGCGGGCATGCGCCTGCCGATCGAGAGCCACGTGCTGCAGGCCTTTGTCACCGAGGGGCTGAAGCCGGTGATCGACCACGTGGTCAGCTTTGGCATGGGGCACTTCTATATCAGCCAGTCGGACAAGGGCGGGCTGGTTTTCGGCGGCGATCTGGACTTTTACCCGTCCTACGCGCAGCGCGGCAACCTGCCGATGGTGGAGCACGTGATGGAGGCGGCGATGACACTGATGCCGATGATCGGCAAGGCGAAAGTGCTGCGGAGCTGGGGCGGGATCATGGACATGACGCCCGACGGCTCGCCCATCATCGACAAGACCGACACCGAGGGCCTCTTCCTCGATTGCGGCTGGTGTTACGGCGGGTTCAAGGCGGTGCCCGGCTCGGGCTTCTCCTTCGCGCATCTGATCGCGACCGGAGAGCATCACGCGCCCGCCGCACGGTTCCGGCTGGACCGGTTCCGGACCGGTGTCGGGCTGATGGACGAGGAAGGTACCGGGGCGCAGCACAACCTGCACTGAGCGCGGGTGGAGAGCGGCCCTCCGGGGGGAGTTTGTTTGGCCAGATGAAGCAAGGGGTCGCGAGATGAGACTGAGCTGTCCGATCTGTGGCGAACGGGACCGGCGCGAGTTCTATTATGGCGGCGCGGCGCTGGAACGGCCCGCGCCGGATGCGGGGGCGGCGGACTGGGACGAGTACATCCACCTGCGGGAGAACCCGGCGGGGCGGAGCCGCGAGCTCTGGTTTCACGAGACCGGCTGCACGGCCTGGCTGGTGGTGGAGCGGAACACGGTGACCCACGAGGTCTACGGCGTTGCCCTTGCGGCGGGAGGCCGGTGATGCGTCTGGGCAAGGGCGGGCTGATCGACCGGAGCGAGGCCCTCACGTTCCGGTTCGACGGACATGCGTACACGGGCTTTCGGGGCGACACGCTGGCCTCGGCGCTGATCGCCAACGGGATCCGGGTGGTGGGGCGCTCCTTCAAGTACCACCGCCCGCGCGGGGTCTTCGCCGCCGGGAGCGAGGAGCCGAACGCGCTGGTCACGGTGGGCGAGGGGGCGCGGGCCGAGCCGAACGTCCGCGCCACGATGCAGGAGCTGCGCGAGGGGCTGGTGGCGGCACCGCAGAACTGCTGGCCTTCGCTCACCTGGGATCTGCTGGAGCTGAACGACGGGCTGTCGCGCTTCATCGGGGCAGGGTTCTACTACAAGACCTTCATGTGGCCCAAGCCCTTCTGGGAGCGGGTCTATGAGCCCGCGATCCGCCGCGCGGCCGGGCTGGGTGCGCTGTCGGGGGCCAACACCGCGGAGCGATACGAGAAGGCCCATGCCTTCTGCGACCTGCTGGTGATCGGCGCGGGGCCGGCCGGACTGATGGCGGCGCTGGTGGCGGCGGAGGCGGGGGCGGACGTGATCCTCGCCGACGAGGATGCGCTGCCCGGCGGGCGGCTGAACGGCGAGCGTGGCGCGCTCGACGGCCAGCCGGGCGCGGACTGGGCGGCGGCGGCGGTGGCGCGGCTGTCGGCGATGCCCAACGTGCGGGTGATGCGGAGGACCACGGTGACCGGCGTCTATGACCAGGGCACTTTCGGGGCGCTGGAACGGGTGGGCCATCACCTCGATAGTCGGGACGACAGGCTCCCGCTGGAGTGCTTCTGGCGGATCGTGGCGAAGCAGGCGGTGCTGGCGGCGGGCGCGATCGAGCGACCGGTTGCGTTTGCCGGGAACGACCGGCCCGGCGTCATGCTGGCCGGCGCGGTACGCACCTATCTCAACCGCTACGCAGTGGCGCCGGGGCGGCGGATGGCCGTCTTCGGCAACTCAGACGAGGCGCACCGCACTGCCGCCGACCTGATCGCGGCCGGGGTGCACGTCACCGCCCTCGTCGACGCGCGGCCCGAGGCGGTGAGCGATCTGCAGGTGCCGTTCTATCCCGGCGCGGTGGTCAGCCGGGTCGAAGGGCGGATGGGGGTGGAAACCGTCACGATCGAGGCCGGCGGCCAGCGGCAGAACGTGATGGCCGACGGGCTGGCCGTGACCGGCGGCTGGAACCCGAACGTGCATCTGACCTGCCACCTGAACGGGCGCCCGGTCTGGGACGAGTCGCTGGCCGCCTTCCTGCCCGCGCCCGGCGCGGTCCCGGGGCTGATCCCCTGCGGCGCGGCGGCCGGGGTGTTTTCCACCGCCGGCTGCCTGGCCGACGGGGCGCGGGCGGCGGGTGAGGCGCTGAGCGCACTCGGCCGCCGGGTGCCCGACCTGCCGCTGCCCGAGGCGGAGGACGCGCCCTATCGCATCCGTCCGCTCTGGTCGGTGCCGTGCAAAGGGCGCGCCTGGCTCGATCTGCAGAACGACGTGACCGTCAAGGACGTGCGCGGCGCGGCGCAGGAGAACTTCCGTTCGGTCGAGCATATGAAGCGCTACACGACGCAGGGCATGGCGCCGGACCAGGGCAAGACCTCGAACCTTGCGGCGCTGGCGGTGCTGGCGGATGCGACGGGGCGCGGGATCGCGCAGACCGGGACGACGACCTACCGGCCGCCCTACACGCCGGTCGCCATCGCCGCCATGGGCGCGGGGGCGCAGGGCAAGGGCTTCGCGCCGCAGCGCAGGACGACGAGCCATGCGACCAGCGTCCGGATGGGCGCGCCGATGATCGAGGCGGGGCTGTGGTACCGCCCCTCCCATTTCCCACGCAAGGGCGAGACGACGTGGCGCGAAGCCTGCGACCGGGAGGTCGGCTGGGTGCGCGGGGCGGTCGGGGTGGCCGATGTCTCCACGCTGGGCAAGATCGACATCCAGGGGCCGGACGCGGGCGCGCTGCTGGATTTCGTCTACACCGGCACCTTCTCGACGCTCGCGCCGGGGCGGGTGCGCTACGGGCTCATGCTGCGCGAGGACGGGCACGTGATGGACGACGGCACCGCCGCCTGTCTGGCGGAGGGGCATTACCTGATGACCACCACCACCGCCGCGGCGGGGCAGGTGATGCGGCATCTGGAGTTCGCGGCGCAGGTGCTGCGGCCGGAGCTGGACGTGCAGATGGTCAGCGTGACCGAGCAATGGGCGCAGTTCGCCGTGGCCGGGCCGAATTCGCGGGAACTGTTGAACGGCCTGCTGGACGCGCCTCTGGCCGCGGACGCGTTCCCCTTCATGGCCTGCGGGGCGGTGTCGGTGCAGGGCGTGGCGGGGCGGCTCTTCCGGATCTCCTTCTCCGGCGAACATGCCTACGAGGTGGCGGTGCCCGCGCGCTGCGGCGACGCGCTCTTCCGCCGGCTGGTGGAGCGGGCGGAGGCGCTTGGCGGCGGTGCCTACGGGATGGAGGCGCTGAACGTCCTGCGGCTGGAGAAGGGGCTGCTGACTCATGCCGAGCTGCACGGTCGGACCACCGCCTTCGACCTCGGCATGACGGGGATGATGTCGTCGAAGAAGGACTACATCGGCCGGGCGGCGGCGGCGCGGCCCGGGCTGGTCGATCCGGCGCGGGAGCGGCTGGTGGCGCTGCATCCGGTAGGGACGGCGAAGAACCTCGTGGCAGGGGCACATCTTTTCGCCCATGACGCGAAGGCGGTCAGCATCAATTCCCAAGGCTACATCACCTCGGCGGGATACTCCCCCACCCTGGGCCATCCGATTGCACTGGCTTTCCTGAAGTCGGGGCCGGAGCGGCATGGGGAAACCGTGCGGATGGTGGATCACCTGCGGGGGCTGGAGACCTATTGCGTGGTGCGGCCCCCCTGTTCCTACGACCCGAAGGGAGAGCGGACCCGTGGCTGACCTGACTGCATCGAGCCCGGCGGGGGCGCTGTTGCCGAAGCGGATCGGCGGCGTGTCTCTGTCCGAGGCGGCGTTCGTGCCGATGACCGGGATCTCGCCCTACGCGGGCGAGGTCGCGCAGGTCTCGGCGGCGCTGGAGGCCGCGCACGGGCTGCGTCTGCCGGGGCCGGGGAAGATGGCCGTGGCGGGCGGGGTCTCCGTGCTCTGGTTCGGACGCAACCGGTGGATGCTGATCGGCTCGGCCCCGGGCGAGGGGCTGGGCGATCACGCGGCGCTGACGGACCAGTCGGATGCCTGGGTGACGGTCGAGATCTCGGGCGCGGCAGGGGTGGATGTGCTGGCGCGTCTGGTGCCGCTGGACCTGCGCCCCGCGGCGTTCCCGGAGGGCAGCGTGGCACGGACGGAACTCTACCACATGCAGGCCGCCATCGCGCGGACGGGGGCGGAGGACCTGCGGGTGATGTGCTTCCGCTCCATGGCCGGTACGCTGGTGCATGATCTCGTGACGGCCGCGGAGGCGGTGGCGGCGCGGGTCGGGTGATGTCGGCCGCTCCGTGTGGGGTGGTGACGTATCCGGTCGCGTGACCGGGTAACGCCGAGACGCAGCGGCATGGTGCGGCTGGTCGGCTGCATGCCCGCGATTCTCTGCCCGGCGGGCGCGGCCTGGCCGTTCATCATCCGAGCCGATCCCTGGACCCGGACGAAGCCCGAAGGGCGCCGGGCCAGCGTCGGCCCGTCCCCGCGGGCTGGCGCTTTGGTGCCCTAGCCGCAGAGTGTCGGCGTGGGAGCTGCCATGGCTGCCAACAGTCGAGAGGTTCAGATGTCGTGAGCGCCATTCCACGGGCCGGCGCTGGCCCGGCTTGCGCTGGCAGAGGGCGTGGCGTCTGGTCCAGTTGGGAAACCATCCCGCCTTGAGCTGTGCGGGCTCAGGCCGACTGGTCTTCGGACTTGCCGGGGCCGGAGCCCGGTTGGCCCCTCACCCCTTGGGCATCGTCAGCACGTGGTTCCGGCCGCCCTTGGTGTAGCTCAGCTGTCCGTCGCCGATCCCGGAGACGCGGCCGCCGTCGAGGCTGTCCCCGACCTTCACCTTGCGGTAGCGCCCATCCGACATGCGCACCAGCGCGCGGCGGCTGGAGGGCTGGCCGTAGACGCCGATCAGGTTGATCTTGCGCAGGTTGATCGCGTTCTGCACCGTCGCCGTCCGCGTCACCGACGCGTTGGACGGGATGTCCGGCTGCACCGTCTGGCGGGGGGCGACCACCGCCACGGGCTGGATCGCCGCCGCCTGCGCCGCGGCCACCCGTGCGTCGAAATCGCCGGGCCGCTGCGCCGGGCGGCGCGAGACGGCGACGGCCTGCGCCGTGCCGGTGTCCACTTCGGTGTCGGCGGCGGCCTCGGCCTGCTGCAGTTCTTCGGACAGGGCGGGGCGCAGCCGCGGGCGGAAGCGTCCCAGCTCGTCGCGGGAATAGCCGCCGAGAACCAGGCGTTCGTTGCGTTCCACCAGCCCTCCGGGCCGCAGCCGGGGCCGCTTGGCCTGCATCGCGGCAAGCTGGGCGACGATCTCGGGGTCATCGATCGTGGCGAGGCCGTTGAGCGTCTCGGCCGGGCGTCCCGGCGGCACGCGGGCCGGCGGGCCGGCGCGGACCAGCACGCCGTCCGGCGTCAGGGCGCCGTCGGGCGTGGGCACGACCAGCCCGTCCGCACCGATCGTGTAGGTGGTGCCGGCGGGCGCCGGGCTGGCCAGCGGGGCGGGCGTCCGGTCGCCGCGGTCCGCCTCGGGCACCGGCAGGGCCACGGCGTCGAGGTTCGGGACCACGGGGTCGATCGAGGCGACGTAGAGATCGTCCAGCGTGCCGGGGATCGGCGCGGGGCTGACCCAGGGCGCGCTGACCCAGACGCCGGTGGCGGCATAGCGCGCCTCGTCTTCCGGGTCCGGCGCCTCGGCCACCGGCGGGACGGCACGCGGCCGTTCCTCGGGCGCACGCTGGCGCAGCGGTTCCCGCAGCTGCGGCTGGGGCAGGGACGCGCGCCCGGGCATCGGCTCGACCGTGTCGGCCAGCGCGATGTCGGTCGTCTCTTCCTCGTCCGCCATCGCGGTGAGGGTTTCGGGCGCGCTGGCGGCGGCGACGGCCTCGGCGGGCACGTCGGCCTCTGCCGCGGCCACCTGCGGCAGGCCGTCCGGGCGGAGCAGGTCCGACACCTCGTCCGACATGAAGATCGAGGCCCAGGCTGCGACGCCCATCATGAAGAGCATCAGGATCAGCGTCAGCAGCAGTCCGAGGTAGCGCGGCTTGGCCACCACCTGCGAGGGGCGCGCGCCGAAGACCGTCATGCGCGCCGCCTCGGCCTCGCGCGCCTCGCGGTCGGCGACCGGCACCACCGCCGGGATCGCGCGCGGCCTGGAGGCGGGGCCGGAGACCGATGGTTCCTTGCGCGGTTTCCGCTTCAGCCCGGCGATCAGCGCGCCCAGCCCGCCGGAGCGGCGGCGCCGTTCGGGGCGCGGCGCTTCGGGCGCGCGCGCACCGAGGAAGGCGGGCGCTTCGGCCGGGGCGGCGTCGCTGTCGTCCTCGTCCTCGGGCGGTGCCGGTTTCGACAGGCTGGCGACGGAGGCGAGCGCGTCGGCCGAGGGCGTCTCGCGCGTCAGCGGCGGTTCCGAAGGGCGCGCGGGCGGGGTGTCGTCGCCAAGGTCGATGGATCCGGCGGCCACCCCGGTGGGAAGATCGCGCGTCACGCCCGCCAGCGGCGGCGCGGCGCCGTCGGGTGCACCGCGGCGGGCGCGGACGCTGGTGAAGGCCGGGGCAGGCGTCGGATCGTCCAATGCCACCGGCGTGATGCGCGGCGCGGGGCGCGGGTGTGACGGCGCGGGGGCCGTCGGCCCGGCGGCTGTGGTGCGGCGAGAGCCGAAGCGCGGCGCCGGTCCGGGTGCGGGCGACAGGGAGGGCGAGTGGCTTTCGGCGGCATCGGCGCGGCGGAAGGTCAGGGCAGGAGCGGGCCCGGATGCCGTGGCGGCGGGTTCGGGACCTGCGGCCGGCGGTTCGGCGGGAGTGGCCTTGGCCGCAACCGGTTCCGGCGTTTCCTCCCCGACATTGTCCAGCAGGGCCGCACGGGCAGGCAGGCCGTCGGCCACCGGCGTTTCGGGGCGTTTCGGCGGCGCGGCTGCCGCAGGTTCGGGCGCGGCCTGAGGCTCCTCAACCGGCGCCTCCCCCTCGGGCGAGGCCTCCGCCAGCGCAGCGGGCGCGGTCTCCGGGGCGGCCACGAGGGGTGCGGGCGGGACCTTGGCCCGGCCCACCACGGTGATGCGCAGGTAATCCTGTTCGACCGTCGCGCCGGGCGCGAGATGCTCGCGCACCGCGCGGGCGGTGCCGAAGAACGGCTCTCCGTTGAACTCGCCTGCCTCCGGGATCGCCACGAAGCTGACCGGGGCGAAGCCGTGGCTGACGGCGAATTCCTCCGCCTCCTCCAGCGTCTCGCGCGCCACGGCCGCGACCTGCGTCACCTCTCCGGTGATCGCGCAGGCATAGGCCAACTCCTCCACCTCGTAGGGCGTGGCCCCGTCGAGCGCCGCCTCCACCAGCGTCCGGCGCTCGGCGTTGTCCGCCCAGCCGGTGGTGACGCTCATGTAGCGGATCTGTTCGTTGGGAATCACGACCTTGCAAACCACCGGCCCCGGCTGCAATCGCTCGGCCATGCCGCGCAGGCGCGCCAGTTCGGCGGCAAGGTCGTCGCTGTCCAGCGCCACCTCTCCGACCATGTCCCATCCGGCGGGGGCCCTGTGCAGAAGGGCGATCCCGTCCATGGAAAGGGACAGAGCGAACTGCGGTTTCATGCGGCTGGTCGGTTCCTGCTGTCTTTCACCGGTCCCGGACGGCTTCTCTTGCGAGGCCGAACCTTATCGCAGCATGGCCCGGAGGAAAAGAAAAAGACCGGCGCACGCCCGTGCGCCGGTCCCGTCGGCAAGGTCTTGCCCGCTCAGCCGGTGGCCTGCGCAAGCGCCTGTTCCAGATCGGCAATCAGGTCTTCCGGGTCCTCGATCCCGATCGACAGGCGGACCACATCGGGACCCGCGCCGGCGGCGGTCTGCTGCTCTTCCGTCAATTGCCTGTGAGTGGTCGAGGCAGAGTGGATGATGAGCGACCGGGTGTCCCCCAGATTCGCCACGTGGCTGAAGAGGTCGAGCGCGTTGACCAGCCTCACGCAGGCGTCGTAGCCCGCCTTCAGCCGGAAGGTGAACAGCCCGCCCGCGCCCTTGGGGCAGATCCGGGGCACCCGGTCGACATAGGGCGACGAGGGCAGGCCGGCATAGGTCACTTCGGCCACCGCGTCGTGTTTTTCCAGCCATTCCGCGACCTTGAGCGCGTTGGCGCAGTGCCGCTCCATCCGCAGCGACAGGGTCTCGATCCCCAGCAGTGTATAATGCGCCGCCTGCGGGTTCAGCGTCATTCCGAGGTCGCGCAGCCCGATGGCGATGGAATGGAAGGTGAAGGAGAGCGGGCCGAACGTCTCGTGGAACTTCAGGCCGTGATAGGCGGGTTCGGGTTCCGACAGCGACGGGAACTTGTCCGATTCGGACCAGTCGAAAGTGCCGCTGTCGACCACCACGCCGCCGGTCACGGTGCCGTTGCCGGTGAGGTACTTGGTCGCCGAATGCACCACCAGCGTCGCGCCGTGTTCGATCGGGCGGCAGAGGTAGGGCGTGGCCGAGGTGTTGTCGACGATCAGCGGCACGCCCGCGTCCCTGGCCACGGCCGAGATCGCGTCGAGGTCGGTGACGTAGCCGCCCGGGTTGGCGATCGATTCGCAGAACACCGCGCGAGTGTCATCGTCGATCGCCGCCTTCACCGCATCGACATCGTCGAAATCGACGAACTTCGCCGACCAGCCGAAGCGTTTGATGGTCTGGGAGAACTGCGTGATCGTGCCGCCGTAGAGCCGGGACGAGGCGACGACGTTGCGGCCCGGCCCCATCAGCGGGAACAACGCCATGATCTGCGCCGCGTGGCCGGAGGAGCAGCAGATTGCGCCCTGTCCGCCTTCCAGCGCCGCGACCCGTTCGGCCAGCGCCGCCACGGTCGGGTTGGTCAGGCGGGAGTAGATATAGCCCACCTCCTGCAAGTTGAAGAGCGCCGCGGCATGGTCCGCGTCGCGGAACACGTAGGCGGTGGTCTGGTAGATCGGCGTCTGCCGCGCGCCCGTCGCCGGATCGGGGCGGGCGCCTGCGTGGACTTGCAGCGTGTCGAAGCCAAGGGTCATCGGGTCCTCCTCTCGGGTTTCGCGCCCATGCGTAAGGCAAGCCGCACGGCCGGGCAACGGCGGGTGTGCCCTTGCCTTCGCGGCGGTGAGGGTTCAGCGTTCAGCGCGACCCCTGACGGCCCGGAGACCTCCATGATCACCCCCTTCCACTTCGCCTTCCACGTCACCGACCTTGACGAGGCGCGCCGCTTCTACGGCGAGGTTCTGGGCGGCGAGGAGGGGCGCTCGACCGAGACCTGGGTGGATTTCGGGCTGTTCGGCCACCAGCTTTCGCTGCACCTCGGCCAGCCCTTCGCGAATGCGGCGACGGGCAGGGCCGGCGACCAAACGGTGCCGATGCCGCATTTCGGTTTCGTCCTGTTGCTGGAGGACTGGAAAGCGCTGGCTGAACGACTGAAGGCGGCGGGCCTGGACTTCGTGCTGGAGCCGCAGGTCAGGTTCGAGGACGAGCCGGGCGAACAAAGGACGATGTTCTTCCGCGACCCTTCGGGCAATCCGATCGAGGTGAAGGGCTTCCGCGACATGGCGGGGATGCTGGCGCACTGACTGCCGCGGCTGCGCCCTGATGGTTGACGTCGTCCTCGCGCTTCTTGCGATCATCGGCCTCTGGCTGCTGGTCCGCGCGCTCCGCCGCGCGCGGCGCGGCGCGCCCGCGCGGACTGCTCCGCCCGAGACGGTGGAGAAGGCTCGCAAGGCGGCCGAGGCACTGGCGTTGCGCGGCGCGATCTTCGAGGTGACGGGGGAGGACACGATTCCCGGCCACACGCTGCGCGAGCTGGGGCAGGTCCATTGCGAACACCGCAACCGGAACGCGGCCGAGGCGATCCTCAAGCGCCGCGCCGCCGAAACCCACCCGGAGGCGAATGTCCTCATCCGGTTCTCCGGGCGCGAATATCAGCAGAGCTTCCGTGCAGGGACCGCGCCGGACGGCACACCGGAATACCGGACGCGGACACGGACCGGCTGGACCGCCACCACCTGCCATGCCGAGCCCGCCATCCGCGCGGAACGGCTGCGCGCGGCGTGGGACACGACGCGCGCCATCGTGGACGGATCGAACGTGGCCTTCTGGGAGCACGGGGACAAGACCCCCGCGCTGGCCCCCGTCCGTGCGGTGGTGGAGTGCCTGCAGTCCGAACGGGTCGAGCCGCTGGTCGTCTTCGACGCGAGCATCGGCCACCGCACCATCGGGCGGAACCTGAAAAAGGCCGACCTGCGCCACGCGCTCGGCCGGATGCGGTGCGAGATCGTCCCCGCCGGAACGGTGGCGGACCGGCGCATCATCGAACTGGCGCACGAGCGGGCGGCGGTCATCGTCACCAACGACCTGTTCCGCGACCACCCCGACGCGCGCCCGATCCCCAAGCGGCGGGGCTTCTGCGTCGGCGGCGTGGCCGAGCTTCTGCCGCCGCGGGCCTGAGTGCTCAGTGCGCGAGGCTGCTGGAGAAGAGGTTCACCACCAGCACGCCCGCCACGATCAGCCCCATGCCGATGAGCGCAGGCAGGTCCAGCCGCTGGCCCTGCCACAGCCACGCCACCAGCGCGATCAGTACGACGCCGAGGCCGGACCAGATGGCATAGACCACCCCCGTCGGCATCACCCGCATCACCACCGCCAGCAGGCCGAGCGCCACGGCATAGCCGATGGCCGAGACGAGGACCGGCAGCGGCTTCGTCAACCCGTTGGAAAGCGCCAGCGCGGTGGTCGCGATGACCTCTGACATGATGGCGATGCCAAGCAGGACGTAGGCGAGGGGCAGGGACATGGGCGGCACTCCGGGATTGCCGGCCCCTTCTGCCCCCGCCGTGGGCCGGGGTCAAACCGGATCGGCAGAAACCCGGCGGGCCGGGTCAGCGCATCCAGAAGCCTTCGCGTTTCAGCCGGTTGCGGATCGCCTGTTCCTTGCGGGGCAGGTTGTCCCGGTCGAAAAGCGCACGCACCTTGGCGCCCCGGCCCTGATAGATCATCCGCAGCATCGGCTCGTACTGCTTGAGGATCTTCTTGACCGGCTGCGGCGCGCTCACCCGTTCCAGCACCTCGACCACCCGGTCGCTTTCGCGGGCGTAGAGCAGGGGGAGCACCCGGTAGTGGCAGGTCGTCGCGCCATCCAGATAGCCGGGCGGCAGGGCGTCCCGCCCGCCGCCGAGCGCGTGGATCACCAGCGGCAGCACCACCTGGTCGAGCCACGGGTCGAGCGGCTGGCAGACCAGTTCGCGGGGCGGCGCGTTCCTTGTCTCGATCGCGTATTTCAGGAACAGGTCCCCGAAGGCGCGCGGGTCGCGGTAAAAGAAGAACCCCGCGTTGAAATAGAGATACTTCTGCCAGTATTCGTCCGGCTGGGACGGGTCGAGGGAGCTGTCGTAGTCCAGGCCGAACCTGTCATAAAGCGACTTCCAGATTGCGCCGTAGCCCGGACCGTAAAGCTCCGGCTTCGGCCAAGTTCCTTCGCGCCGGAGCGAGGCCGTGGGGCGGTCGAAGTCGAAGGGCACCTCGGTCAGTTCGCCGGTGACGAGGGTGTCGGTGTCGAAAAAGACGAAATTCTCCCCCTCGGGCAGCGCCGCGAGCGCCTCGATCTTGTTGCCGTAGGGGTAGGCGTGGCCGAAATGGCGGCTCTCGAAAGGGACGAACTCCGCTCCGAAGCTTTCGAGCAGCTTGCGCGTCGCCTTGTTCGTCACCCGCGGGTCGTTTGGCCAGAGCGGGCCGGGCTGCGGCTCGAGCAGCAGCAGGCGACCGGTGAAGCCCGGGCTCATCTCGCGCAGCGAGGCGGCGAAGAGCACGGCTTCGTACTGAAGCCGGCCCGATTGCGCGATCAGCGCGATGTTGAAGTGCTGGCCTGTCGCCATTTCCGCCCCGATGTTCCGACGGGCCGAGAGGGGCCCGTCGAGCGCGGCCATTCAAGGGACTTCGTGCGCTCTTCGCAATCGGGCGGAGGCGGATTGGCAGGCTGTGGGGGCGAAATTGCCACGCCGGGCGGCGCGGCAGCGAAAGGCCCGCGCCCGTGTCGACGGGCGCGGGCCAAAGACGGATCAGCGTGGGCCGGGAGGGGGCGGCGGTGCCGCGGGCGGCGGAGGGGGCGGAGGCGGCTTGCGCATCGCGGCGCTCGCCACGATTCCCGCGCCAATGCCCTGCACCAGCGCTCCGACCAGACCGGCCATGCCCACCGGTGCCGCCGCGGCGGCCGGTGCGGGCGCCGCCGGGGGCAGGGGGCGGCGGATGCTGGCCATGGCCATGAACAGCAGGCCCAGACCGACGAAGACGCAGCCGATCACCAGCGCGGCGATCAGTGTGCCGAAGGCGGCCGCCAGTCCGATCCATGCGGCGACCGTGAGGAAGCCAATTCCGATCAGCAGAAGAATCGCACCGAAGGCGTTGAACGCGGCGCGCTGCGCGGCCAGCCGCGCGGAAAGGATCAGGTTCGCGAACATGCGCTGACCTTAACGGCGCGCGGTCAGCAGGCCAATCACGAACCCGACCCCCGCCGCGATTCCGAGCGCGGCCCCCGGATTTTCCCGCACCGCGCCTTCGGCCCGCATGTAGGCGTCGCGCATCTGCGCTTCGGCGTCGGCAATGCGCGCTTCGGCCTCGCCCTTCAACTCTGCCGCCTTGCCCTTGGCCGCGGCCTGAAGCTGTTCGCCCTGCAGACGCCCGTATTCGGTCATCACGCGGGTCAGTTCCGACACGTCCTTCTGCAGGACCGCCAGTTGCTTCTGGATGTCGTCGGTGTCGGCGCCCTTCGCCTCGGAGGCGGCCTTGGAGCCGGAGGTCGTGGTCTGAGCCATGGTCTATCCCTTTCTCACCTGGATGTCTCCCGCCGGGGTAACGCACGGGAATTGATGAAGTTCCGTGGGCACCGCGCCACGGAACGGAGACCATCATGACACATTCACGCCCCAATTTCCGCTTATGTCTTGCGGCAAAACCGGTGGTGAACCGGTCTAGACACTATTCCGGCTGCCGACGTGCGGCCAGACGAAGGGATACGGATATGTTCGGCAAGACGACCTTTGCCGCGGTGTTCTGCGGCCTGTTTCTGACGATGACGGCGGCGCCCGCGCAGGCCGCGTGGGTCTGGGACTGGGGCTGCTGGTGTTTCCGGGAAACCGGCGATGGCGGAGGCGGTGGCGGCGGTGGCAACGACGTCATCGGGATCACCGCGTCGAACGGGGCGAAGTACTACCAGCTGAAGGAGGTCGTTCCCTACACCGGGCGCACCCACCTTGTGCTGGTGATGGACAATGCCTTCTTCCCCGTCCGCACCTATGCGCAGCATGGCGACCGGGTGCTGTTCGTGAACTACACGGGCAGCAACCTCAAGGTCGAGGCGACGAACGGCAGCTGGAACTCGAACACGCTGGGCAACAAGGCGGGCTATCTGCTGCTGGTGCAGTCGGGCGTCTCGACCAACTTCCGCCAGCAGAAGAGCTGCAGCTACAACTGCTCCTCCGGCTTCTCGGGCGATATCCAGGTGGCGACGCTGCCGACGGAGGTGGCGTATTGGGAAGACACCCTTTCGGTGAACGATCTGCTGTCGAAATTCGGCGTCCCGACTTCTGTGCTGAGCAACACGCTCAACTTCGTGGCGGGGCTGCAGACCAGCAAGGGCATCACCAACCTCGTGACCGGAATCCTCTGAGGTCAGACCGGGTCCAGCAACTCCGGGCCGCGGGCGCGGTTGGAGTTGACCGCCTGGCCCACCCGGTACATCGCGATCACCGCATCGGGCGCGGACGTCATCAGGCGGGCCGCGCCCTTGCCATCCTCACCCAGCCAGAGCGCCCAGTCCTCGGGCTCGAGGATCACCGGGATCCTGTTGTGAACCTCCGCCATCCGCCCCGCCGCCTCGGTGGTGACGATGGCGCAGGTGGTCAGGCGGTCGTCCCCGCGCGCCCACTCCTGCCAGATGCCCGCCATGACCAGCGCCGCGCCGTCGGCGCGGTGGATGAACCACGGCAGCTTCTCGGTCCCGCTGCGGTCCCATTCGTAGAACCCCGCCGTCGGAATTAGGCAGCGCCGTTCGCGGCAGGCGGCGCGGAAGGCGGGCTTTTCGGCGATGGTTTCAGCCCGGGCGTTGATCAGCAGGGGTCCGTCGGTCGGGGCTTTGTACCAGTGCGGCAGGAAGCCCCACCTCATGCCGGTGAGCCGGCGACCCGACTCGCCCAGCGAGACGGCGTGGATCGTCGTGGTCGGGCAGACGTTGTATTCCGGCACCGGCGGCAGGTCGTTGGCGGGCGCGGCCTCGAACAGCTGCGCCATGGCATCGGGGGGAAGGGTCACGGCGAAACGGCCACACATGGCGCGAAGTGTAGCGCGGCGACCCGGCGGTGCAATCGGGCGGCGCGGTGCGGAGCGGAGCGCGGGCAGGGCCCGCGCACGCGATGCTGGCGATCTGGCGGGCCAGATCGCGGAGGCCTCCGGCGGGAGTATTTCGGACCACGGGAAGCAGGCGGGGTTGAGAGGGCTCCGCCCGCCCGCTAAGGGGAGCGGACGTAGTTTTCGGGAGGGTCCGATGCCCCAGTTCCTCGACGCCGCGGATGCGGATTTTGAAAGCGCCTTCGCCGCTCTGCTGTCGGCGAAGCGCGAGGACAGCCCGGATGTCGACGCCGTGGTGACGGAGATCATCGCCGATGTTCGCGCGCGGGGCGACGCCGCGGTGCTGGAACTGACGGCGAAATTCGACCGGCTGGAGCTGACCGCGGCTGGGATGCGGTTTTCGGAGGGGGAGATCGAGGCCGAGATCGCCCGCGTGTCCGCCGCCGATCGGGCTGCGCTGGAACTGGCGGCGGAGCGGATCCGCGCCTACCACGTGCGGCAATTGCCTGACGACGCGGAGTGGACCGACCCGGACGGGGCGACGCTGGGCTGGCGCTGGTCGCCGGTTTCGGCGGCAGGTCTCTACGTGCCCGGGGGGCTGGCCTCCTATCCCTCCTCGGTGCTGATGAACGCGGTCCCGGCCAAGGTCGCGGGCGTCGAACGGCTGGCCATCTGCGTGCCGACGCCGGACGGGGTGGTCAATCCGCTGGTCCTCTTGGCCGCGCGGCTGGCCGGGGTGGACGAGATCTATCGCGTCGGCGGCGCGCAGGCGATCGCGGCACTGGCTTACGGGACCGAGACGATCCCGCCGGTCGACAAGATCACCGGGCCGGGCAACGCCTTTGTCGCCGCCGCCAAGCGCCGCGTGTTCGGCAAGGTCGGGATCGACATGATCGCTGGGCCGTCCGAGATCCTCGTCATCGCCGATGGCGCGGGCGATGCGGAATGGATCGCGCTGGATCTGCTGAGCCAGGCGGAGCATGACGAGAGCGCGCAGGCGCTGCTGATCACAACCGACCCCGCCCTGGGCCGTGCGGTGACAGAGGCGGTGGAGCGGCATCTGCAGACGCTGGAACGGCGGGCCATCGCTGCCGCCTCGTGGCGAGACTTCGGCGCGGTCATCACTGTGCGCGATCTGGGCGACGCGGCGCGGCTGTCGAACCGGATCGCGCCCGAGCACCTCGAGCTTTGCGTGGACGATCCGCATGCGCTCGCGCCGCTCTGCCGGCACGCGGGCGCCATTTTCCTGGGCAACTGGACGCCGGAGGCGATCGGCGATTACGTGGGCGGGCCGAACCACGTGCTGCCGACGGCGCGGTCGGCCCGGTTCTCCTCCGGCCTGTCGGTGATGGACTTCCTCAAGCGCACCACGCTGGCCGCGATGACCCCGCAGGCGCTGGCCGCCATCGGCCCGGCGGCGGAACGGCTGGCAATGTCCGAAAGTCTTCAGGCGCATGGACTTTCGGTCCGCGCGCGCTTGAACCGTCTCAACAATCTGTGAATAGTCGCCGGACATTTCGGCCGTGCCGCAAGGTCCCGGTGGAAATTCGCTGCAGCGCAGCATAGATTGTCGGGTGAAAGGGAGGCATCACGCCTGCTGGAGAGGTCGGAAATGTCCCACATTTCTCACATAGAACTGGACGACGCGAACCTGCCGCCGCCCACCCCCGAGATCGAACAGGAGCGCCGCGTCGCCATGTTCGACCTGATGGAAGAGAATTCCTTTACCCTGCCGAAGCGGGACGACCGTCGCGTCCCCGACGGCCCGTATCGTGTCGGCCTGTCGATCCGCGACCGGCGGCTTGTCTTCGACATCCGCACCGAAGGCGGCGATCCGGCGGCCGAGTTCCACCTGTCGCTGGGGCCGTTCCGGCAGGTGGTGAAGGATTACTTCGCGATCTGCAAAAGCTACTTCGACGCCGTGAAGACTCTGCCGACGCACCAGATAGAGACCATCGACATGGCCCGCCGCGGGATCCACAACGAAGGCGCGAACATCCTGATGGAGCGGCTCGAGGGCAAGGCGGAGGTCGACAATGACACCGCCCGCCGGCTCTTCACCCTGATCTGCGTGCTGCACTTCGGAGGCTGAGCGCGTGCAATCCCTTCCCCAGTCGGTGCTGTTTTGCTGCGATCACAACGCGGTCCGGTCACCGATGGCGGAAGGGATCATGAAGCACTTCTACGGCGCGGGCACCTATGTCCAGTCCGCCGGGGTGCAGAACGACCTCGAAATCGATGGCTTCGCCATCGCCGTCTGCGCCGAGATCGGGGTCGAGCTGTCGCGCCACCGCTCGCGCAGCTTCGACGAGATGCAGAAGCTGGGCGACGACCTGGGCTCCTTCGACCTGATCGTCGCCCTGTCGCCCGCCTCGCAGCACCGGGCGCTGGACCTGACGAAATACTATCACCTCACGGTCGATTACTGGCCGATCATGGACCCCACCGGGATCGGCGAGACCCGCGAGCAGAAGCTGAACGCCTATCGCCAGAGCCGGGACCAGATCGTCACCCACCTGACCGACCGCTGGGGCCCGCCGAGGGGGGGCGCATGACCGACACGATCCGCCGCTATTTCGAGGCGTTCAACGCCAGGGACGTCGACGCGATGCTGGACTGCCTGACCGAGGACGTGGCGCATCACGTCAACGAGGGACAGGTGCGCGAGGGCCGCGCGCGCTTTGCCGCGTTCTGCGCCCACATGGCCCGCTGCTATGACGAGACGCTGACCGAACTGGTGCTCTTCGAGGCCGAGCGCGGCACGCGGGCGGCGGCGGAATACATGGTGAACGGCACCTACCTGGAGACCGACGCGGGCCTGCCCGAGGCGCGCGGCCAGAGCTACCGCCTCCCGGCCGGGTCGTTCTTCACGCTGCGGGACGGCAAGATCGCCCGGGTGACCACCTACTACAACCTCGCCGACTGGATGGCGCAGGTCCGGTGACCGAGGTCCGGGTCCTGACCGGCCCGGCGCTCGAGGTGGCGCTGGACGACGTGGCGCGGCTGCGGATCGAGGTGTTCCGCGCCTTCCCCTACCTCTACGACGGCGATCTCGCCTACGAGCGGCGCTATCTGGAGGCCTACCTCGCCCCCTCCGCGATGCTCGCCGCCGCCTTCGACGGCACGCGCATCGTCGGCGCGGCCACCGGAACGGCGATGGAGGACCAGGCGCATGCCTTCGCCGCACCCTTCGCCACACGGCCCGAACCCTTCGACCGGATCTTCTACTGCGCCGAATCGGTCCTGCTGCCGGAGTACCGGGGCGCGGGCCTCGGCCACGCTTTCTTCGACGCACGGGAGGCTCATGCCCGCGCGCTTGGCCGCCGCTACACCGCCTTCTGCGCGGTGATCCGGCCCGAGGATCACCCGGCACGCCCCCAGGATTACGCGCCGCTCGACCCATTCTGGCGCAAGCGCGGTTATGCGCCCCTGCCGGGCGTGGTGGCCACGTTCCTCTGGAAGGACATCGGCCAGACGGAAGAGACGCCGCACGCGCTCCAGTTCTGGATGCGCGACCTCACCGCCTGATCCGTCCGGCCATCTTCATTTGGCCGGAAAAACTCCCGCCGGAGGCACCCGCGATTTGGCCCCCGGCCAAATCGCAAAGCATCGTGTGCGGCCCGCAGGGCCGCGCCTTTCGACACCGGCCACCCCGCGCCCCGCCAAGGCCCATTGCGGCCCCGCCACACTTCGCGCTACCCCTTGGCCATGAAGATCGCCGCCGCCGCCTATCCACTCGACTGGTTCGACGACTGGACCGCTTACGAAGCGAAGCTGACCGATTGGGTGACGCAGGCCGCGGGGGCGGGGGCGGATTTGCTCGTCTTCCCGGAATACGGCGCAATGGAACTCGTTTCGCTCGCGGGGGAGGCGGCCGCCGCCACGAACGACAGCGCGATTCGGGCCGTGTCGGAGCGGATGGATGACGTGAACGCGCTGCACCGCGACCTCGCCGTGAAACATGGCGTGCATATCCTCGGCGCCTCCGCGCCTGTCGTGCTGGCGGACCGGATCGTCAACCGCGCCTTCTTTCACACGCCGCGCGGAGAGACGGTGCACCAGGACAAGATCGTGATGACGATGTGGGAACGCGACCCGATGGGCGTGACCGGGAACGGCCCGCTTCGGCTGTTCGACACCTCGGTCGGCACGGTCGCGATAAACATCTGCTATGACTGCCAGTTTCCGCTCCTCGCCCGGGCACAGGCCGAGGCCGACCTGCTGCTCGTGCCCTCCACGACCGAGGCCGCGACCGGCTTCTGGCGGGTCCGGATCGGCGCCCGCGCCCGCGCGCTCGAGGCGCAATGCGTCTCCGTCGTCGCCTCCACCGTCGGGCCCTATCCGAAGCTCGAGCTGATGGAGGCCAGCCATGGCGCCGGCGGCATCTTCTGCCCGCCTGACACCGGCTTCCCCGTCACCGGCATTCTCGCCGAGGGCGAGGAGAACCGCCCCGGCTGGACCTTTGCCGAGATCGACCGCGCGGCGATCGCCCATGTCCGCGCCGCCGGCATCGTCCGCAACCGGACGCACTGGGCGGAGACCGAGGCCGACCTCGGCCCGCTGGAGCGCATCGACCTGCGCTGAGGCCCCCCGAGGTTCCCTGAGGCCCCCGCCATCCGCGCCTCACGCACTATTCGCTTGAAAACCGCCCCTGATGGCACCATGTAACGCGCACCTGCGCGCTATACGCAGGACATTACTCAAGGAGACCCCATGGCCAAGGAAGACATTCTCGAATTCCCCGGCGTCGTGAAGGAACTCCTGCCCAATGCGACATTCCGGGTCGAGCTCGAGAACGGCCATGAGATCATCGCACATACGGCAGGCAAGATGCGCAAGAACCGCATCCGGGTTCTGGCCGGCGACAAGGTGCAGGTCGAAATGACCCCCTACGATCTGACCAAGGGTCGGATCAACTACCGCTTCAAGTAAGCCGCGACCGGGGCCCGATCCGTCGGGCCCCTCGCACCGGACCCCAAGGCGCGGAGCACAAGGTGAAACTCATCCTCGGCTCGGGCAGCCCCAGACGTCTGGACCTGCTGGCCCAACTGGGCCTTGCGCCCGACGACATCCGCCCCCCCGACATCGATGAAACCCCCCGGAAGGGCGAACTGCCGCGGCCCTATTGCGCCCGCATGGCGCGGGAAAAGGCGCAGGCGGTGCCGGCCGATCCCTCGGACGTGGTGCTCTGCGCCGACACCACCGTGGCGCTCGGCCGCCGCATCCTCGGCAAACCCGCCGACGCGGGCGAGGCGGCGGCGTTCCTCTACGCCATGTCCGGCCGCCGCCACCGCGTCATCACCGCCGTGGCCGTGCGCCGGGGCGATGAACTGTGGGAACGCGACGTGGTGACCACCGTGAAGATGAAGCACCTCTCGGACACCGAGGTGAACGGCTATCTCGCCACCGGCGACTGGCAGGGCAAGGCGGGGGCCTACGGTATCCAGGGGCCCGCCGGGGCCTTCATCCCGTGGATCCAGGGATCCTACACCGCCGTCGTGGGCCTGCCCGTGGCCGAGACGGCATTTCTGCTGCAGGCCGCAGGCTGGCCGCTCTGGAGGGCCGCATGAAAGGCACGACCATTCTGCTCGACACCT